>Ga0310697_10003048_pt1 | contig 17184 bp, 15 predicted proteins | sample 172DNAGHGlowgp2_FD_203883 | JGI IMG/M metagenome (GOLD analysis project Ga0310697, IMG submission 203883) | Sheep rumen microbial communities from Palmerston North, Manawatu-Wanganui, New Zealand - 1728 DNA GHGlow gp2 (v2) (version 2) | ecosystem: Host-associated > Mammals > Digestive system >... | reverse complement strand
AATATAGGTGCTAGTGGTGGAAGTTTAGAGGCACCAAAATTGGGTGACAATGTATATATAGGTCCTGGAGCCATTCTGTATGGGAATATTTCTATTGCTAACAATGTGACAATAGGAGCAAATGCCACAGTGAATCGTAGTTGTGAACAAGAAAATGTGGTTCTTGCTGGAACTCCTGCCAAAATAGTTAAAGAGAATTACCCCAATTGGGTCGAATTTAATAATGTACCATTGGATGATGAAAAAATCAAATAGGTACTATTGGGGAATGTCTTATTATTCAAACATGCCCAATATTTGTTTGCAGTACGAGATTAAAATTCACTTTAAATGAGTAGAATAGTAGCCACAATAGATAATAATTGATGCTTACTGGTGACAATCTAATGATAATTATACAAGAAGGCTTTATTATTAGATTTTGTTGAAATAATATTATTGAATTATGGTTGAAACTCGAAAATTATTATATGAGGTTTCATATATACGGCCAATAGTTATTTTTCTTTTGGTAGTATCCCACTCATTTACAAAGATTCATAATGGTGCAGGGTCTGATGTGCAAGATTATGAGCTGGCAACAGGATATTTGTGGCTTGTCAGATTTATAAAGGGATTTAGAATAGAAACCATTGCCCTTGTAGCTGGATATGTGTTCGCATATCAGGTTAAGGATTTAAAAAGAAAGTATTTGCTTTGGCCATTTGTGAAAAAGAAATTTTTCAGGTTAATTATTCCGATGCTATTTTTTGGGATAATATATTACTTTTGTTTTTTCTATAATCCAGCTTTATTTACGATGAAAGACTTTATCGTAAAAATCTTCTCAGGATGCGGACATTTATGGTTTTTACCAATGTTGTTTTGGTGTTTTATAGCTATTTGGTTCATTGATCATTACAATCTATCTTCATTTTGGTTATTGTTCATTCTTGCGGGAATTTCAGTTATTCCATATCTCGGTCTTCCTTTGGGATTGAACCTTTTGCCACATTTCTTATTTTATGTATATGCAGGTTACTTCTTATGGGAGCATCACGAAGTCCCAATGTTTTGGTCTAGGAATTGGACTACAATAGTATGTGCTTGGATTATTTATTTAATTATAGTTGTATTAAAGTCTACGTTGATACCAAGTATTGATCATGTAATACCGTTAGAACAAAGACTTTTCCCAATGCTCTTACAGGGTTCAATGAAATTATTAAGTTCTTGTTCAGGCATTATGGCACTTTATCTGACAGTTGTTCATTTTACCCAGAAAGACAATTTTATTCCACCTGCATGGGTTGTTGAATTGAGTAAAGATTGTTATGGCGTATATGTATTTCATCAGTTTATTCTGATTTGGTTATATTTTCATACTCCCCTTGTTGCCGTATGTCCTCCATTATTAGTTCCAATTGTTGGTTTTGTTATTGCTCTAACCTTGTCTTTTTTCCTTACGAAAGTAGCCTTAAAAACACGATTTGGGCGTTTTTTAATAGGTTAGTAGCCAAGTGTTTTTTAGGTATCTGATTATTACCATTATTAGAACAAAATCAAGTTTACCAAATAAGAAGAAGTAGTGTTTATACAAAATATGATTTTATTATTTCGTGTATCCGAAGGTAAGATTATGATATGCCTACACAAATAAGGTAACGTGCTTACTATGGTAAGACAATTCCATTTACAGGTTTTATCTAAAAGTACTCTATTTGTTATGGATTTTGTATAGGATTGAGTTTTTGGTTATTATAGTTTATTATATTGTTTTATTAGACCGAGATGATTAATAATGTTGTAAAAATATTAACCTTTGGAGTGTATGATATGCTACATATTGGGCATATCTTATTATTCAAACATGCCAAAGAGTTGTTTGAAGAACAAGAATGTAAACTTATTGTAGCAGTGCAGGATGGTGATTGCATTCTGAAATATAAGCCAGATACCAGGATGGTTTACTCGACAGACGAGCGCCTATTTATGGTGAGTGCGATACGCTATGTAGATGAGGTATTGGTTTATAAGGATGTTGACTTGGATATTCAAAATATTGATTTTGATGTATTTGCTAAAGGACCGGATCAAGAGCATGAAGGTTTTCAGAGGGCAGTGGCATGGTGTGAAGCGAATGGGAAAAGTGTTGTCACTATTCCCCGTACAGAGGGTATTTCTTCAACGATGTTGAGAGAATATAGTAAATTTTGACAAGAAGATATGTCTAATACAAATCAAAATATTAAGCAAAAGGCTGCCTCAAGTATGGTATGGACTGCATTGCAGAAATACTCTACTATGGGGATACAGTTCCTTTCGGGGATAATATTGGCTCGTTTGCTAACTCCATACGATTATGGGTGTATTGGGATGTTGTCAATATTCTTGGTGTTGGCAGAGTCGTTTATAGATGGTGGTTTCGGTTCTGCATTAATCCAAAAGAAGCAGCCTACACAGGAAGATTACTCTACTATTTTTTGGTGGAATATTGGGATGGCTGCTTTTATGTATATTTTGTTGTTCTTTACAGCACCGCTGGTGGCTAATTTTTATAATATTCCGTTATTGAGTTCGGTGTTGCGGGTGCAGGGAATCATATTGTTCATCTATGCCTTTAATATAGTTCAACGCAACCAGCTAAAAAAGAAGTTGAATTTCAAAGTCCTGTCCATTGTTACTATAAGTACCTCTCTCACTGCATTTGTGGTGACAGTGTTTCTTGCGTATAAAGGGTTCGGTGTCTGGGCGCTTGTGGTGCAACAGATTGTAGTTGCTGCCATTCCAGCTATTGTTTTTTGGTTTTTTATTAAATGGAGACCGATATTTGTCTTTTCAAAGAAATCGTTTAAAGAGTTGTTCGGCTTCGGTTTTTATATGTTCTTATCCCATTTGATAAATACATTCTCAATGCATCTGCAGGGACTATTGATTGGTAAGGTGTATAATGCATCCACTATGGGCTATTATTCCAAGGCACTTGGGACAGAGAAGCTTGCTTCGCAAAGCATTTCCTCAGTGATGACTCAAGTCACCTACCCGTTGTATGCCGCAGTGCAAGATAAGAAAGCAGTGATGATAAGTATGATAAGAAGAATGATTATGACTTTGTCATTTTTTTCCTTTCCAATGATGTTTATTTTAATCCTACTTGCCGAACCGATATTTGTTTTGTTATATTCTGATAGATGGATAAATAGTGTCCCTTACTTTCAGGCTTTGTGTTTAGCGGGTCTGCCCAATTGCTTACAGTCTGTCAACATGCAGTCTATCGCTGCGATTGGAAAAAGTAAATTAATGTTCAAATGGACAATTATTAAACGAGCTGTCGGAGTTAGTGCTGTGGTAATTGGTTTAGCATTATTTGGGATGAAAGGTTTGTTGGGTGGTTTATTTATTAATAGCTGGTTTGCCTATTTTGTCCATGTGGGTTTGGTCTCAAAGCATGTGGGTTATAATTGGAAGGATCAACTAAAGGATCTTATGCCTGTGGCCATTGTTTCTTTAATAGCAGCCATAGTAAGTTTCTTATCAGGCTATTTTCTAAATTGGGGGATGTATCAGAAAGGGGCATTAGTCCTTGCTGTTTATTTGATAATCTATGTTGGGTGGTCATTAGTGTTCAAGCCAGAGGCGTATACTTACTCTTTATCCATCATTCCATCGAAGTTTAGATTTTGGGAAAAGAGGGTAAATCAAGATAAATAAAGTATAAGATATGAAAGTTACAATTGTAGGATGCGGTAATGCAGGATTGATACATGCCGCAAAAATATATGAAAAGGGTGACAACGATGTCTGTATTCTTAAGACATCACAAACAAATAGCGAGTATTTTGATAAAATTGTTTCAGAAGGTGGTTATCGGGTACATGACTTGACTGATCGTGGAAAGGATTTTTTCGTTGAGCCATCTTTGATTACGAGAGATGCTGAGGCGGCAATGAGGTTTGCCGATATAGTACTGATTATGACAACAACCTTGCAACATGAGTCGGTTGCTAAGTTATTGGCTCCTTATATTCGGGATGGGCAGATAATAGCGATGTGTCCGGGCTATATGGGTAGTTTGATTTTTAAAAAGTACTCTGATACACAGGCTGTTTATTGTGAGTGGGAGACAACTGCATACAATGGTCGAATTGTTGACAATGATTATGTAAAGATTACTTTCTATAATCCAAGAAATGCTATATCGGTATTGCCGGTTGACAAAAGCCAATTTGTTTTGGAGAAGTTCTCTCAGCTGTTCGACAATACCCATTATTTGCGTAAAAACATTCTGGAGTCTGCATTGCATAATCCCAATATGATAGTGCATACAATAGGAATGACCTTCTCGGCCTCGCGTATTGAATATAGTAAGGGTGAATTTTGGATGTACAGGGAGGCATTTACCGATTCAATTGTAAGAGTCATTAATGCATTTGACAAGCAGAAAAACGAAGTTCTAAAGGCATACGGTTGTGAACCACTAGATTATTTCGAGGCTGCAAAATGGAGGAATGAGGAGGATTTAACGGTTGATGCCATGACCTCATTCCGCTCATTTGCCGATTCGTCAAATAAAGGTCCTTCATTTCTCCGCCACCGATACCTGTTAGAAGATGTCCCGATGGGATTGGGACTTTTTGTTTCGTTGGGGCGTGTGGCTGGAGTTGATACTTCTATTGCTGAGTCTATTATGACGTTAGGAGGGGCTTTGTTGAATGAGGATTTTAAAGGTCAAGCTCGTAGCATACAGTATCTATTAGGAAGAGAAAATGTTTCCGTTGATGATGTGATAAGTGCTATTTCTTTATAACAAACAATGCGAATGGGTGAAAAGGCAGTAGATGATTATCTTATTTTGATGTGATATATAGTAGTTTGGGATTCTTTATTTTATATTTATTTATTTCATTATGTTACAGATAATAGGTCCATCAAATAATATTCCAGAGCGCCGATATTCCATAGAAGTGTTGTTTAACTATCTGATGGGATGTAATGTGTCTGAAGATTCAATCTGCTTTAGAGATGATGTAGATGACTATATAGTCAAAGTTGGAGAAAAACAGATGGTGATAGAAGATCACTTTTTCTCTAAATACCGTGAGCCCCTTTCATACTTGAAAGGATCTTCTCTTCCAAAAGAACTAACCTTTCTTCATGCGAAAGGGGAAACAATTCCTATTATCTATGGTGTTGATAAATATATTGAAACAGATGATGATATTACCATAGGGCTGGATTTTTTTGCATCTACTTTTTTCATGTTGACTCGATGGGAGGAATCCATATATGGAAGAGACGAGAAGGGTGATTGTAATGAGGACGTATTGTTTAGCGTGGTGCATGGTATTTATAAGAGACCAATTGTCAATGAATATGAGTTTTTTTTGAGAGGTATTTTGTCTAGATGGGGGGTGAAGATGCAGGATAGGGAATATAAGGTGGTTATGACACATGATGTTGATGGTTTACTGATTCCTACCTGGTCAGGAATAATCAGGGGTCTCCTATTTCAGATGAAGACGGGTTCCCATCAACGGTTATCATGGCAACAAAAAATCGCTTACAGGAGGGCGTTTCCGGATGCCTACAGCCAGTTTGCTGTTTATTTAAAATTATGCGAGCAATACAATATACCGGAATGGTTTTTCTTCAAAGTATGTGCTCCTAAAGAAAAGGAAGCGACATACAGTTATAATGATATGCGGGTGAAAGATGTTGTTGAAAGGCTGAAATCTTTGAATAATAATCATCATATACTTTTAGGATTCCACCCTTCCCAAAGCACAATAGATAATTATGAACAATGGAAATTGGAAAGCCATAGAATAAAGGAGCTTTTGGGTGGAGAACCATCTGTCGGACGGAACCATCATCTCTTATATAATCCCCAAATGTTAAGGTGGTGGGAAGAGTCCTTTTCTACAGAAGGTTGTTTTGATATAAGCAATTGTGTTTTTCACCGCCATCAGGGGTTTAGAAGTGGGATGGTAGTCGATTATCCTATCTTTGATTTTTATGAACGGAGGCAAATGCATTTGATGGAACATCCAAACCCGATAATGGATACTGCTATTAGGTTGTCTGCCAAGAATAAAAATAATGAACTAATTGATTCAGAAGTTAAGGAGGTAATTGCTATGATGAAAAGATATAAAGGAGAGCTATTATTGACATGGCATATTTATATCAGAGAGAAAGAACTGATTATTAAATATATTAAACAAGCAGAAGAGATTGTACGATATGCAAATAATTGTTGAATGAATTTAATTTTTTGTTCAGAATCATCAACATTTGCTATTGCAGTCTCGGAAAAGTTAAAATGTCTGGTTTAGTTGTATAATTTGAAGGTGATCTATTTCGCGAGGTACCATAAAAAAACGAAATGACATTCCCGCAGCAAAAAGAGGAACGCTTTTTCTTGAATGATTTTGAAATGTTTTACTAGGAAACTTGAGGTTTATATTTTTCACTATTATGGTTGTTGATTATCATTAATGGTACACTAGATCGGGGTGGCATATGGTGGATATTCTGAAGATGTTATATATAAGACTGATTCAGGAATCTTGTTGGATGGATACGAGATATCGTCACAGGATAAAGCCTTTGATTTGGTGAAGAATCCACACAAGAAATTGTAATTTGCTTTTTTATTGAGCCGGGATATTACTATTTGTGATTATGGAGAACCAGTATTAATTGAGTTTAATAAGAATACGGGACTTTGTCAAATGGTATTTAAGTTAGGAATGGGCGAATATACGGAGAGGATCATACGAGAAGATCGGCTACAACCCAATTCGAAGTTTTATTAAGTTGGATTTAAAAAATAGCTTGCATATGTTATTACTTAGAAAGATTTATTTTTACTTCCTTAAGAGTATTGAAATGGGAAAAAGGAAAAGGAGAATAACGAAAAACTTTAAACAACTAAAAGAACATAGAAAACTCACTCGCTCCCAAAAGAATGAAATTCAATGCTTTTATAAAAGTATGATAGGGAAGAAGGTATCACTACATTGTCATGAGTATTTCTACTCAAGGACAGGTGTTTTCTCTAAGGAGTATGTACCCGCAAACTTTTACCATTGTGAGCTGATTCCTCGGGCGAATATTCATTCATTAGGTTTCTTGGGTGATAAGAGTTTTTGCGATCTTTTTTTTCCTGGTGAAAATGTAGTTCACTCCATTTTAAAAAAAATCAATGGTTATTATTATTACGAAGGAAATGCAATATCGAAAGAAGATGCAATAGCCCATTTTTATAATGTGGATAATGTAATAATTAAACCATCGAATAAATCAAAAGGGAGCGATGTACATCTTTTATCGGTTAAGAATGGAATAACAAATTATAAGGGAAAGAGTATTGAACAATTGTTTGATAGTTATGGTAAATATTTCTTGATACAGGAAAGAGTAAAGCAGCATAAGGATATGGCTGCTTTGAATCCTACATCACTGAATACATTGAGAATTCTTTCATATCGTTCAGGGATGGAAGTCTTGATAATATATACAGTGGTAAGAATTGGAAGGGCTGGCCAAGTTATAGATAATCAATGTGCAGGTGGAATAAGCACAACTGTGGGTAAAGATGGAATGTTGGGTAAGGTGGCATTTGGTGGCTACTCGGAAGACAATATTCTTAAGACAGATAATGGGATAGTTCTTGATGGATATCAAATACCATCGTATAGTAGGGTGGTTGAGATGGTGAAACGCTTACACTTAAAGTTGCCATTTTTTGATATTGTAGGCTGGGATATGGCTGTACAAGAGGATGGTAATCCTGTTTTAATAGAGTTTAATGTTAACCCAGGTCTTAGCCAATCTGCATTTCATTCAGGTATGGGAGAATATACTGAAAGGATTATAAGAGAACTGTGGCCTAGACCCAATACATGGTTTCATTTCTGATAAGAATAAAAAAGAAAGAATGACTGACGGAATACAAATACTGGAAAAACCAGAATGGGTAACATGGGATGAAATACATGAAGTACTCATTCATTCACACTCAGAAAACAGGTCAAAAGGTATTATTATGCGAAAGCCATCATTGCCGGGTGATGAAATAAGAAGAGAAATTGGAGAGGATGGTATTATGTTGGTTGCCTTTTACGATAATAAACTTGTAGGGACAGCAGGATTATTAAAGAAAGAGTGCAAGAGTTGGTTTCATAAAGGATATTATGGGTATTGCTGTTTTGATGCTGTGTTACCAGAGTATAATGGTAAAGGTATATATAGGGAATTATGTGAAATAAGAACCCAGATAGCCCAAAAGAAAGGCTTAGAAGCTTTGTATGTAGACACCCATCATGAAAATAAGCATGCTATTGATGTGAATTTAAGAAATGGGTTTAGGAGAGTTGGAGTAAGGAACCTTTCTGATCATTGGAATGTTGTGTTATTCAAATGGCTTGATGGTTGTCCTTATTCAGATATGAAATGTAATTATGAATTTTTGAGACGTAAATATGTTCTTCTTCTTAGACGCTTTTTAAGAACTCTTATAAAAAAATGAATTCTAGAGTAGTTGTCATAGGACATGGCTATACTTCAAGGTTATCGATTATTCGTTCCATTGGAGTAGCTGGTTACGATGTGGATGTTGTAGCCATCTATTATGGTTCAAAGAAACCTCAAGAAAGACCCATTGATTGTTATAGTAAGTATGTAAGTCGTGTTTTATATTCCCCCAATGGGGACGTGGATGCACTTGTTTCATTGTTATTGGAGCATTATTCTGGACTTGATGAAAAACCGATACTGGTGCCAGAGAGTGACTTTGCTGTTATGGCGATTGATTCGAATCTGAATCAATTGATTCCATATTTCCATATTCCCAATATTGATGAACGGCAAGGTGCTGTGGTTGAATGGATGGATAAATCAAGACAAAAGGAGAAAGCAAAATCAGTAGGACTTAATGTGGCCACATCACAAATAATCAAAATAAGAAATGACCAATTCAAAATACCTGATAATATAGATTATCCGTGTTTTCCTAAGCCAGTTAACGGTGGGAAGAAGGGACTGGGGTGTTGCACCAATCAGAAGATGTTGGAAAAATCACTTCACGTGATGTCCGAGAGGGGTGACATAGATGTGCTGGTTGAAGATTATTTGAATATAGATAAAGAATATGCGTTGGTAGGTTATTCTGATGGTAAAACAGTTTATATTCCTGCCATACTTCATAATGAAAAAATGGCCAATGGTGGACACTTTGGGGTGGCCAAAAAGGGTCAGGTGATTCCGGTCAATGGATATGAGGATTTGATAGACAAGTTCAGACAATTGATATTGGAAATTCATTTTACAGGATTATTTGATATAGATTTTCTCGAATGTCAGGGTTTTTTTTATTTTGATGAAATCAATCTGCGATTTGGCGGGTCTGGATATGCTGTTACCAAGTCGGGGGTTAATTTGCCAGCTATGATGGTGGATGATTTCGTGGGAAAGAATCGTTCGAACAGTCATGGAGAAATAACGAGATCTCAAAGCTTTGCTAATGAAAGGACATGTTTGGACGACTGGTATTTCAACTTTATTTCATTTAGGGAGTATCGAAATGATATTGAGACATCAGATATATGCTTCATAAAGGATGAAATAGATCCATTACCCTACAATGTTTATCAGAAATATGTAAAAAAAATGAGAATCAAGCACTTAATAAAAAGTTTTATTCGTTAGTTGATATGGAGAAAACGAATTCTAGAAACTTGATTTGGGATGTAATCCGGGGAATAGGTGCTTTGCTGGTTTTGTTTCATCATTACACCCGGAGGTATGATACACTATTTGGACATATCGATACATAGCCTGTACAATCAGCCTATTATCTGGGTTCATTGAGAGTATGTATCTTTTTGTCTTGATGGGATTATTCTTAATTCCTTCAATTTATTTTCATCGAGAACAATTGGAGTTTATTATAAAAAGCGAATAATCCGCCTATATCCAAGTTATAATCCATGTGTTTTAATTACATGGATTATAATGTCTTGTGTTCCATCTATTGGAGGTAGGAATGTGGGATTCTTTCAGATGCTGAGAAATCTAACGATGTTTCAAGGTTTTCTAGGTTTACCGCATGTGGATGGAGCCTACTGGACATTAGCAGTACAGATTATTGTATACATTATAATTGGGGCTCTGTTTTTTATTGTGAAGAAAGATGTTGGAAAATTGTTAAATGTATTGTTTGTATGGATAATGATTGGTATTATGGTTTCTGTCCTCAACAATTACTGTGGTTATACTAAATTAACATTTATTACAGATTCGAAATATATTCATCTTTTTATTCAAGGTATTATTCTACATTGTATTGGTGAGAAACAAAGGAAACCAATCCTTTTATATTTGTTTATGGGAATATGTTTGTGTTATGATTTGTTCTGGTTTCCAATATCTTATTTGGTTTTTAATACCCTCATAATCGTTCTTATGCTAATAGTGATAGTAAAAAATATTGAATTGGAGAAAAAAGTTTTTTTTGTTTTTATCGGAACTATCTCATTTCCACTTTATTTATTGCATCATAATATTGGTTATATTGTTATCCATTCATTAGAACAAGTTGGCCTTACGAATGAGATTTGGATTATTGTTCCGATGACTATTAGTGTCTTCTTGGCCTATGTGGTGTATTCTTTTATGGAGAAGCCACTTTCAAAAATGCTTAAAAGGATACTTATAAAGTAAATGTTAGATTATGATAATTGGAACTTGCGGTTTTGCATCGACTGGCTCGAGTGCAGTAAGCGACTATTTAAAAGAGTTTGACGAGAATCAAGTCTTAGATCAGTTTGAATTTACTATCCCGTATTTACCAGATGGATTGGAAGACTTGGAGTATCATCTGATACATCATATTTGTCGGGATGATAGTTGTGGGATAGCAATCCCACGTTTCAGAAGATTTATTAAGTTGTATGAACCTTATTTGAAACAGTCTTTCCATATTTCACCACAACAATTAAGAGAGACTACAGAACGTTTTATCGATTCGATTGTTCAAATCAAATGGAAGACCATAAAACGTACAGATCCACTTTTGTTTCCATCTAAACTCTATTACTTCGTTGCGTTTAGATTGATGAAGTTTAAAATTTTGCCTTATATCCAAAGACGTGTTGGACATGTAGTAGATATGTATCCCTACCGAAAAGTTGAGGTTTCTATTAATCCGGAGAATTTTGAGGAGGCAAGCAGACATTTTATTAAAGAAATAATGCTCGGTATGGGTGCTGACTTCGATAAAAATATTGTATTAGACCAACCTTTTGTAGGCAGTAATCCAGTAAGTAGCTTCCGTTTTTTCGATAATCCTAAAGCAATAGTTGTGGATCGAGATCCACGGGACAACTATTTATTCACAAAGTTAGTACTATATAAAACGGAAAATATAATGCCCGTAGATGATGTCAAGACGTTTGTGAGATATTATCGATTATTTCGAGATAATCAACCGTATAAACAGCCTAATGATAATGTATTATGTATACATTTTGAGGATATGGTTTACAATTATGAGAACACGACAAAACTAATTAGGGATTTCTGTAATTTGTCCACAAACCCTAGACCGAAATCTATTTTTAATCCTCAGATGTCAATGGCCAATACTCAATTGTTTTTAAGGTATCCAGAATATGAACGTGATATTGAATATATTGAAAAAGAACTACCTGAGTACTTGTTCCATTTTGAGGACTATCCTAAGGCGGAGATAACCGGGAGTATGTTTTCGGGGAAATCACCGCTCAATAAGAAAGGAAGTTGATATGCGTTTTAAGATATTGTATATTCTTTTTTTGATAGCAGCAATTTTTTATCCCAATCTTCATTTGCCTTTGGGTGTGACACCTCGAAACATAATGACAGTCGTTATGTTGGTGGTTTGTATTGTTGAGGATAAAAAACTTTTTTTTGATAAATGGTTTGGAATCTTTATTATTTTTGTTTTTGGATATGTTATGTCCGCGAACATGACAGGATATGAAACCACGGTATTAAGATACTTAATAGGTTTCTATCTGGTTGGTTATGTGGGGTATTGGTCTACAATTATCCTTTGTAAGAAATATAATGGATCGGAACTAATAATTAATACTTTCATTATTTTAGGATTGTTAGATGTTGTCGTGACCATAGGACAATATTATAATATTTCATTACTTACAAATATTCCACAATATTTAAATATTGGTGTCGGAGACGAATTCCTTGAGGTGATGGAGGAGGGCGAGGAAGCATTGGGTCTGAATCTTCCTGGATTGATGGCACATCCTGTATATAATGGTTATTTTATAGGTGTTGTTGGAATTTTAAGTTTGTATTATTTAAAAGATGGAATCTCTTTTATTAGGCTGGTGCCGTGGGGTCTAAGTGTGATTTCATCTTTTATGGTTCAGCAGAGAGGCCCGTTCTATATTTTGTTGATTATTTCATTTTATGTTATATTCAAGACAATAGGAAGAAAAGGAGGGAAATATAAGGTTTTTTGGCAATTGTTATTAATAGTCGTTGTACCTATAATAATAAGTCTGTTGGCCAGTTTTTTGCTGGGTGGTAGTAGTAGATTCAGCAAAGGGATGGATTCAACGGGTAGAGAGAATATCTATCGTAATACTTTGTCTTTTATAGAAAATAATTTTATTTGGGGCGGATATACGAAACTGAGACGGGAAGGGAATGGTGCACCGCATAACTTGTTCCTCAATGCATGGGTATATGGGGGCTTTTTGGGCTTTTTAGCAATAGTATGGTTGACTCTGAAGCAGTTTATTATGATTATTCGTTTGGTGCTTAAGTCTTCTGTGATGCTTAATTATGCCTTTATTATATGTGGGATGGCATTTATAGGTTTTACCCTGAATTCACTTCTTCATAATTCTGGTATTGTCACAGGTGATATAATTATTTGGACACTATGGGGGATATGTGTATCAAATGTTAGTGGTTTCAGGAAAGTTAATACGTTGAGTACATAGCATTCTTTCTATTGAAGTAGTAATTACAAGGTCAGAACAATCATTTTGTTTAGATTGTAATAAAAGATCAATTACATTGGGAGGTTTGAAAGAAATTAGATAAACATCTATTGGTTAGAAGTGTAAATAGTTTTAAAAAAAATATAATCATAATTTTCGCTAATGTAGATAAGAGATTTTCATTTTTGAACAGATGATGAGTTCATAGTATCGTCAGTGGAAATAATTATAAGTCTTAGAATAATTTGATAATTATTAAAGATGATAGGTCATATTTGTATTATTTCGGATGACTACCCTTATAAGGGGCGAATGGTAGATGTTTTTGTTCAGCTATTGGTTGAGGCATTGGTTGATGATGGTGTGAAAGTAAGTGTAGTTGCTCCACAAAGTATAACACGTGCCATTATAAGAGGAGTAAAACTAATGCCCAGACGCCATGAATCCATATCAGCAAAGGGTAATAAATATCGGGTTTATCGACCCTTCTCATTTTCGTTTAGTAATGGGAATAAGAGGTTGTATCAATTTGCTAAGTCATTCAATCAAAGACGAATCGAGCGGTGTTTGGATGAGATAAATCCGGATATAGTATATGGCCATTTTTGGCATAATGCAATGAAAGGGGATGATTATGCCAGAAAGCATAATAAACCCTTGTTTGTTGCATGTGGAGAGGGAGATGACGCTTTGGATAATTGGGCAAATAGACTTTCTGAAGAAGAGAAAAGAGATGTTAGGAAACGTGTGGCGGGTGTAATCTGTGTCTCTACAGAGAATAAGAGAAAGTGCCTGAAATATGGGTTGTGTACAGAGAATAATGTGGTAGTATTACCCAATTGTACAAATAATGATGTGTTCCATCCACAAGATGGGTCAGAATTGAGAAAACAGCTAGGAGTGTCGGAGTCGGATTTTGTTATTTCTTTTACTGGGGCGTTCATAAATAGAAAAGGGAGTAATCGATTGTCTGAGGCGATTGATGTATTGAAAAGTCAAGATGTTAAAGTGATTTTTTGTGGGAAACCCTTGGATGGCTATGTTGATAACATACCCAAGTGTAATGGTATTGTTCATTGTGGACCAGTGAATCATGATGATTTGCCTCGATATCTTTGTGCATCAGATGTTTTTGTACTACCTACGCTGAAAGAAGGTTGCTGTAATGCTATAGTGGAGGCTTTGGCATGCGGGATACCAGTTATTTCATCAAATCGTCCATTCAATGAAGATATTTTGAACGAAAATAATGCTTTATTAATTGACCCTGAAGATGTTGATGCAATAGCGTCTGCTATTAATAGATTAAAAGAAGACAAGGCTCTTTATGAAAAAATAAAAACTTACACGGTTCATAATGCATCAAATTATTCAATAATTGAAAGAGCGAAAAAAATTAGGAGTTTCATAGAATCTAATATACACTAACATAATAATATGATGAAAAAGGTTATGCTCGTTTTCGGTACACGTCCGGAAGCCATAAAAATGTGCCCTTTGGTCATAGAACTCAAAAAACACTCTGATACATTTGATACAATTGTCTGTGTTACAGGACAGCATAGAGAAATGTTGGATCAGGTGCTCAATATTTTTGAGGTTAGACCAGATTATGACCTCAACATTATGAAGCATGGACAAGATCTGTATGATGTCACAGCGCGTGTTCTTACAGGAATGCGAGATGTGCTTAAGGAGTCTAACCCGGATTTCGTCTTAGTACATGGAGATACGACCACAAGCACCGCAGCAGCATTGGCTGCATTTTACCAACAAATACCAGTAGGACATGTGGAGGCAGGCTTACGAACTCATAATATCTATAGTCCATGGCCGGAAGAGATGAACAGACAAATAACTGGGCGTATTGCAGAATATAATTTTGCTCCAACTCCCCTTAGTAGAGATAATCTCTTGAAAGAGAATGTGAGTGATAGTAAGATATTTGTCACTGGCAATACCGTAATAGATGCGCTGCATTTAGTAGTTGACAGAATAAAAAACGATAGAAAGCTTGCTGAAGAGCAGAAAAAAGCCTTAATTGTTGCCGGTTATGATGTTGAGCGATTAGTTAATGGTAAGAAATTAGTGCTTATCACGGGACATAGACGTGAAAACTTTGGAGAAGGATTCATTTCGATGGTGACGGCAATGAAAGATTTGTCCGAGAAATATCCAGAGGTTGATTTTGTATATCCTATGCATTTAAATCCCAATGTCCGGAAGCCTATTCATGAGGTTTTTGGCAACGATTTAAAAGCCTTCAATAATTTTTTCTTTATAGAACCACTACAATATTTGGAATTTGTTTACTTGATGGAAAATAGTTATTTGGTCTTGACTGATAGTGGTGGGATTCAGGAAGAGGCTCCAGGGTTGGGAAAACCTGTGCTTGTAATGAGAGATACTACAGAGAGACCAGAAGCACTTGATGCAGGAACAGTAAAACTAGTTGGAACAAATTATGATATTATTGTCAGTGAAGTGAGTAGGTTATTAGATGATGAGTCTTATTATGAAAAAATGAGTAAGTCCATTAACCCTTATGGTGATGGAAAGGCATGTGAAAGAATTATTAATATATTAAAACAAAATTAGTTATATGAAAGTTGCGTTGATATTGGCTGGAAATATATGGTTTGCTCCGTACGCTAGAATATATACTAAATTGTTGGAAAAATATGGTGTAAAGTTCGATATTATCTCTTGGAACCGAGATGGGAAGGATGAGCCAGAAGGTTTCCAGTATTCAGAGCAACTAAATGTTAATAATGGCTCAGCGGGATATAGGGCATATCGGAGATATATATCATTTATAAAAGAAACAATCAAACGGGAGGGGTATGACAAATTAATAGTATTTGGTCCACAATTGACATGTCTTCTCGGTGTATATCTTCTTGGTTGGAAAGGAAAATATATAATTGATTATAGAGATCTTTCGATTGAGCAAAAACCAGGATTGAAGCAATTATATGCATATTTGACAAGATATAGTTTTGCCAATGTGATTTCTTCCCCCGGTTTTAAGAAATGTCTTCCTAAATATAGTTATGTGATTTCGCATAATTTCGATGCAAATCAAGTCCGGAAATCATTACAGTCTATATCTAGGAATGGCTTTAATGATAATGAGGGCATAGATATTCTAACTATTGGAGGTATTCGTGACTATTCATCCAATATTGAGATTGTAAAATCTTTGGCTAATCAAGAAGGTATAAAATGTAGGTTTGTCGGTAAAGGAGCAGCATCGGTAAAAATCGAAGAGTATTGTAAAGACCATGAAATAAGAAATGTTTATTTCCATGGTTTTTACAAAAAGGAAGAGGAACCATCATTTATAGAAGATGCTACTTTCTTGAATATCTTTTATCCGAGGATTATTACACATGACACGGCAATGTCTAATCGTTTTTACAATTCTTTATTGTTTAAACGACCGATGATTGTTACAAAAAATACAACACAAGGGGACTATGCGGAACAGTTTGGTCTCGGAGTTGTTATTGATAATTGTTCGCATCTTTCTGAAAAACTTGTTGATTTCCTACAGCAGGACTATGATGAATATGTTAGTAGATGTAATCAGTTGTTGGGGTTATTTTTGGAAGACCAATTATTGTTTGAAGAGTGTATAAAGTCTTTTGTTACACGCTGATTAGGGGAAAAGAATTAGGACTACCCTAAAAAACAATTACTGTATTTATGCATTGCATGCAATATTTATTTTTTTGTTTTCTTTGATTATCAGGGATGCATTATTGGGTGTAATTGTTACAATGTTTTTTTTCTACGTTTGTAATTTATAATATGAACCGATGGCTTCTATAGCGAATAGACATAAGACTACCTAAGAAGAGTTACCAAACAATTACTGGATGATAATTACTTGAGTGGAATATGAATATGTGTTTTTTGAAAAAGCCTTTCTTTTTATTGTTTGCATCATTCCTCACTATTTCAATTGTGAGAGGACAAAATACGCCGGTGAACGATGCTTTTTCAAAATACGAGAAACTCCAGCATTCTAAGACTAACGAGATTGTTAGGGGCGGCATTTCCTATGTAATTAGGATTAATACTCAAGACGATCTCTCAAATCTTAATAAACAAATTAAGGAAGCGATAAAGGGAGGAAAAACAAATATTGAAGTATTGTTTTCAAGAGGAGTGTTTTATTATGATA
>Ga0310697_10003045_pt1 | contig 17192 bp, 3 predicted proteins | sample 172DNAGHGlowgp2_FD_203883 | JGI IMG/M metagenome (GOLD analysis project Ga0310697, IMG submission 203883) | Sheep rumen microbial communities from Palmerston North, Manawatu-Wanganui, New Zealand - 1728 DNA GHGlow gp2 (v2) (version 2) | ecosystem: Host-associated > Mammals > Digestive system >... | reverse complement strand
CCAATCCCCAATCCCCATATTTTTAATAATATTTTTATATGCCTGTCATAACTCATTAAAAATTATTTAAAAATTATTTTATGAATTAAAATAAGTAAGAAGAAAAATTAATTTTTAAATTTTTTTATTTAATTTAATTACTACTTATATAAGAAAAATATTCTAATAGCCTCCTCTTCTTCCTACTTTACCCCTACCAGTTCTCATAACTCTATTTATAATTACTTTTTCCTTTTCATTTTCTTTATTTTTTTCATTATTTTTATTTCCTGGTGCAACTTCCTGACTTATAGGTGCTTCTGGTGTAAGTATTCTATATAATTTAACAGCTTGATTAACTTTTATTGTACCTTTGGAATTAAATTTTTCTTGAATTAGAGCAATTTCTATATCAAAATTTATTTTATCAGTAAAATTTTTCGGCCAAAATTCAGTTTTATAGGGGATAAATAAAAATAGGTCTCCATCTTCTTTTATATCCATTTCCATTCTTTTTCCAGTTAAAAATCTTGAAATGAATTTTCTAATAGCATCAGCTAAAATATTTTTAGTTATGATAGAATCTTGAGGTAATTCTTTAAAATAATTCTCAATTATTTCTGTTGATTCTGGACTAATATCAACTCTTAATTCTATTAAAACATTTTCTTCTATTTGATCATAGCATAGACGTTCAATATATTCATAAATAGCCAATAAATTTTTAAGCTTGAATATTTCATATTTATTAATAAATTCTTTCAATTCAGAACTTATTTGTACATAATTCGGAATTTTTAATAAAATTTCTTTTAAAGATTTATTGATATTTTCATTTTCTTTTGATAAATAAAAAATAAGTAATTGAATTGAAAACATAATTTGATTAAAATCATGATTTTCTTGAAGAAAACTATTTAATATGACTTTTTCATCATCTTCTAATTCCTTTTGAGGATGTTTTTCATCAAAAGTCTGGATTACTGATGATTTATCTCCTCTGTATCCTTCAAATCCATATGTGACAAATTTTTGACTGGAAGAAAGTAATCTTTTATTTGGCAATATAATTTTTCCTAATTCTTCTTCAATTGTATCAAAATCAAATTTAATTTGTTTATAATTATTGTAGTTAATTTTACAATCATTAGTAAAACAATTTTTAATGGAAAATTGTGTCAATAAGTCATTAAAATTATGATAATTTGAGTTACTTAAATCTAATGAAACAATATCTTCTTTTTTTGCTATTTGAGGAGGAATTTCTATTTTAATTTTATCTATCAAATAAAAAAATTTATCTGAGCCCATATTGTTAATAATTGAATTTAAGAAATTATTTTGATATTCATAGAAGTTTTGATAAGCTGCTGCTAAATACATTCCAAAATACAATTCACCATCATCATTTAATAAATAAGCAATAGGATCATCTTCTTTAATTGTTTTTACTGCCATATCCTTTCTGCATTTATATTTTATTGCCTCATTTTTCACTTTGTCCCATCCTTTTATGAAATCTTTATAATAAGTATTTAAATATTTATCTTCTGGATTTGATAAAATTTCTGAAATTTTTATTTCTTTTGCTCTTTCTCTTGTTACATTATATGAATATTTATTAATCATATAATCTACTAAAGGATTCATTAATAATATATTTTGCAATGAATCAATATTCATTCTATATTCTTCATTAAGATAGGCATTTATTATAGGGTATTTATTTATATAATTTGGTAGCTTTTTGAGGTTTTCTAATAATAAATCTTCAGAAGGAGATAATCTCAGCATAAAATATTTTAAATATGGATATTCTTTTTCATCATAATTATCAGGAGGAAATATTTCTTGTAAAATTGCTTTCATTGATGTTAAGCTTAATCCTAAATATAAATTATTATCTTCTTTATATCTTTTAAGTTGCTCCTTATTATTAATAGTATCATTCACAAGCTGATTTATTTTATCTTCAAATTCACTTCTTTTTTCAATAGTTTCAATATTTTCATATTGATTAATTAATTCTATTAAATTTGGAGTAATAACATTAAGGAAAATTTGAGGATTTTGAATTTCTTTTTCAAATAATGCTTTGCTTAGTAAATTCCAATCTTCTTCAATAATTTGAAAAGTAGTTGTAAAGGGTGGTAAAAATTTTACTATTTGTTCTTCTGTTAAAAATCCTAAAATAAATGAATAATGTAAACATGAATATAGAATAAAATTTAATAGCCTGTAACTAATTTTAGATAAATTTCTAACATTTTTAGATTCTTTTAAAAATAAATCAAAATTAATAGGATAAATGCCTTTAATTTCATTATCTTGCAGTTTATCTTTGCAAAAATTTTTAAAATCTTCAAATATCATATATTTGAAGCCATCATATGTATAAAAATCATAATTTATATTATTAATATTATCTTGATCTTTAAATATTCTCATATGATTTTCCCTTTTAACAGGCATATGATCGGTTCCTCCAATTTGGCTTCCACAATTTGGGCAATTTCCAATTGTAGTTGGGTATCCACATGGGGGGATTGTATACCAATGTCCGCATGAACAAACATATGCTCCATTTTCTGTAACATCTACTGAATTAAACCAAATTGGTATTTCTGTTAGAGCTATTTCATAATAATTTGGATTATTATCAATTCCAGGAATATAATTATCATTAATTGCATTGATAGGTTCTTTTTCAAATAATTTTTTATATAAATTATGTTCTTTTGATTCAACAAATAGAATACAAAATCTATAACTATATAATAGCATTTCTAATTGTGGAAGTGAAATATTTGGCAATTCTCCTCCCAATTTTCTTTTAGTTGTATTTTTATAAGTTTCTTCATCAAAAAATAGATTAATTAAATTTTTCAAATCTTCATTTAAATTCAAATTATTAATAATTTTTTCTTTACTATATTTCATAAATGATTTATATTGTTCGCTATCCAAATAATTTTCTTTTTTTAAATTACATAAAATTTTATTAACTGATAATTCATAAAAAAATTCAAAGCCATTTTTCTTTACTAAATTAAGAATTTCATTATTATTTCTATCATATTCTTTAAAATATTCATTTATTATTTTAAAATCGTTCATTTTATGGAAAGGCATGAATGAAAAATCAATTACAGAAGTTATTGTTTCAGTATAATCGAAATCTTCAAAGAAATCTATTTTATCATTAAAAGGATAGTTTTTAAAATCAGAAAAACTTTCCATTTTTGTTCTAAATAATTTAAGAATATATATTTTTAGCATTTTCCTTATTTCATCTTTTTTATCATTTAAAATATTTAGAATTCTTGCACAACTTCCTATTTCTTGAAATCTCGAAGTATCATATAAAATATCAACAAAATTTGATAAATAAATTTTAATAAAGGTAATGCTATAGAGTAAAGTAATATGTTTATAATTCACACCCTCAATATTTTCATTTTTATATATTTTTTCAATTGTATTCAAATTTTTTTTAAAGTATTCAATGGAAATATCAAATAACTTTTCGTCATCATTTAAATATGAAAAATATTCACCAATTATAACCTCGAAATAATCAAATAAAATTTCATTAACAACATTATTATTTTTTTTATCTATTAAATCCAAGATACAATCAAAGCTGTTATTAAAGTTCATATATTCATTAATTAATTGGACTTTCTTTTCTGCTTTTATTTTATTTATTCTTTGAGTCTGCTCTTTTTCAGACTCTTCTTCATTTATTTGTAAATCTTCTTCATTTATTGTTAGCTCTCCTGGCTCAAATTGATAAGCATTTAGCATTAAAATTATAATATTTTTTGACTTTAAAATGAAGGAATTTTCGCTAAAAATAATTTCTAAAATAGTTTTTCTAAATTGCTTTTCTCTGCTTTGTTTTGCTTTTGCTAGTAATATAGTAATAATTAAATCTGGAAAATCTTCTTTTTCATAAAGTAATTCCTTTATATAATTATATTCTTCCATTAATTTTTCAGATAATTTGTCAATTTTATTTTGTTCTAAAAATGAATTTTCTTCATTTAGTATTTTTATTATTTTTAATATAGTTTCATGCTCTCCTAATTGATGTTTATTTAAAGAATTCATAATTGTTAGAAAATTAAAAATTGTGAATATATTTTTAGAAAACAACATTAAATTTAATTCAACTTGATTAGCAATATCATAAGCTTGTTTAATAGTTTGTAAAAATGCAAAAAATTTAATTTTATTATCTTTTTCATTGGTAATCAATTTATTATTTAATATTAAAATAAGTAAAGATTCAAAAATTAAATAAATGGCTTCATTTGCTTCCTTTTTATTCCTTGGACTTCTTTCAGATATTTCATATTTTATTAAACCACTATTGATTATTGTTATAATTTCATTTAATAAATCATCAATATATTCAGATAAATAATTATAAATATCAATTAATTTAAAAATAATTTCTGAGTTACTTTCAATCCAAAGTATTTTATAGCATATATCTTCAAAAATATCAGTTTTTTCCTCAGGAAATCTTTTATTAATTAAAAGAAATAAAAGCTCCTCTATTTCTGATAAATCTTTATTATAGGATTTTATTAAAAATACTTTGAAGTAGTCTCTTAGTATATAATTTTTTATTTCTCCATCAAGGTTATTATTATTTATATCTTCTTTAAATTGATTAAAATAATCATATTTAAATAATTCATTTGTCAAATTTTCAGCTAAAATCTTTTGCTCTGTATGATATTCATTTGATAATTTATCTAATGATTCTTCATCATTTTCATATGCATTTCTAAATTTCATTTCCATTGTTGAATATTTATTTTTTAAATCTGTTTCAACATATTCTTTTATTTTTACTAAAGCACTTTTTAACATAGGAATTTTCAATCCTAAAATAATATTTATTTTATTAGTTTTACCAATATTAAAATTAGTAAAATCTAAATTATTGAAATATTCGCTATAAAGTCTTTTAATATAATTGTTTAAAGGATTTAAATCATTTTCTTCTTGAATCTCTTTAATATCTTCATTATTATTAATTATAATCATATTTTTTTCTTCTTCTTCTTCTTTTTCAAATTGTTTTGAACTAGTATTTATTTCAAATTCTTCTTCTTCTCCTTTCTGCTTTTCTTCAATATTCTTGTTATCATCATTTACTTCATTATTTCCTAAATCATTCATTCTTAATAAAGAATATAATATATTATCTTTTTCAACTTTAATAATAAATTTATCTAAATACCCACTTAATAATTCGGACATATAATTTTTTAATACTTTGATAATATCTATATCATTTTTCTTGAAATTCTTTTCTAATAATAAAGAGTATAATAAATGTTTATCTGATGTACTTAATTGTTTTTTTAACATTCCGATTATTTTATTTATAACTAATTGATTATTCATTATTCTTTTAATATTATCTTCAATATATTCTTTTTCTTCAAGATTGTTCATTTTATTTTGAAACTTGTAATTGATTTTCACAAAAGAATTATAAATATTTCTATAAATAGTATCTTTTATATCAATAATTTCTTTTTTGTCAATTAATTCTTCATTTTGTAAATTAATAAGGTCCAAAACATTAATTGAAATTCCATTGATATTATCAATAAATATTTGGGCATAATTTGCCAAATGTGAAATTAATTCTTTTCCATCAATTGTTTTCTCATTTATTTCCTCTTCTGTATAAATATAGTTATTTAAAAATCTAGTTGTATGAATAATAAATATAATAAACTTTTTATTATCAGCCTTATCTTTATTTGTATTAATTTCATTAATTTCTTCTTCTTTTTGTATATCAATTTGTCCATTTTCTCGATAATTTATATTATCTTTATATATTTGTCCTCTTTCTAAATTTTCTATCAAAAATTTTATTAAACTAATATATTTCAAATCTATAGGAGTGAATCGCATAATTAAAATTTTTTTATTTTGTTTTTGGAAAAATTCTCCTAAATCTTTTTCTAAATCCAATTCTGATTTATATTTTGAGACTAAAATATTTTCAACATTATCATTTGATATCTTCCCAAGAACAGGATTTTCAATTTCTTGAATATTTAAATGCTCTAAAATACTTGAAAATGTATAAATAATATTTTTAGGATTAGTTGCTTTTTTCAAAAATTCATTTATATTAGCTCTATATGATTTACTAAAAATACTGAAAATATTATCTAAATCTTCTTTATATCTTCTTTGGAAATTTGAAAACTTTGAAACAGTTATAATATCCTGAGAAAAAGTAGGAACTATGTACTCCATTACTTTTTTTTCTATTTCTTTTAGCTCTTCCTCTTCATAAAGTTTATCTAAAGTATTATATTTGATAATAGAATAAACAATTCCTTTTATTTCTTCTTTTCCACAATTAATTAATTGATTTTTGAACTTTATTTGTAATTTTCTTTGATTAGAACCAATTGAAGTTAAATCTTTTATTTTATTGAATATTTCATTAACAAAATCAGAAATTTGTCTATTAATTAAATTATCAAAGGATATTATGTGTTTTTCAAATCTATTTAAAAAAGGAGGGTCTTCTTTTTCTATATCTTTCTCTTCTACTAAAATAATGCATCTAAAATTATCATTAACATGAGCCAAAATATTGTTGCTTCCTCCAATTGCAATCCTCGAAAAGTTTTTTCCTCCAACTGAGGTGAAATTTTGATTAAATAAATCGTATAAGGAAGGATAAATTACTTCTAAATCTTTTAGTACTAAAATGTTTCCTTCCTCCATACATAACTGAATTTTATTCAAAATTTTTACTGAATAATTTTCACTCTCTAAATCCTTCTCAAATTGACTACCTATAACAAATAAAAATTGTTTCCCCATTTTTTCTAATATACTACTTAATAAATAAGTAGCATTATTTGAAACAACAAGTAAATATCTTGAAGTTGTATCTTCTATGTTATTATATATGCAATCCATTACATTGTAATCATCCACAGAATATGAATTTGGCATTAAACTTTTTAGAATTTTTTTAAATTCAACTAAAGAATATTCTAAACCCCCAAAATTTCTTTCAATTGAATTAATAGCTATTTTAATTTGCTCATCATCTGAAATAATATCTTTTTCATCAATTAGTGCTCTAATTTTTTTTGAAGAAATTTTAATTAGATTATAAAAATCTCTTGAACCATGAAAATCTTCTTGCTTTATATGCTCTGCTTTTAAAAATTTTTTATATTTATAATATGCTTCTGCTAAATTGATAAATAAATCATTATATGCTTTTAATTTTTCTCCATAAGATTCAGCAATTGTTATAGCAGTTAATTGCAAATCTTCTAAATCAGATTCAGGAATGGATAAATATATACCTCTATTCATTTTAGAAGCATCTAAAACCCAATTGGATATACCTACAAAAGCAACTTTATCTTTATTTTCATCATATTCCAATTGAGAATGAATTACCTTTAATGGATTACTTTTTGCAATTTCAGCAAGTCCCATTTCATCAAAATATATCATTGAAATAATTGAATCAACATTTTCATTAGAATTTTTTTCACCATTTTTATTCCCTTTTATAATATCTCTGGCTTTTTTAAATATATTTAATACTCCTTTTGATGTTGATGTTAACGAACCTTGATATGAATTCATAAATAATCTTGGCATTCGTTTAAAGAATTCATCATCAGAAGAATCGCCTCTCATGGCTTTATATAATAATTGAACACTTAATGATTTACTGCAACCTGGCTTACCACAAATAAATACAGGAATTTTGCAATTAATACAAAAAAATAAAGTAAAAATATTTTCCAATAAAGCACGATTTTTTGCAATTCCTTCAGGAGGCTGAATTCTATTAGCCAAAAAGTTTTGTTCTTTATGAGGTAGATCTAAAAAATTGTTTATATAATCTTCCATAATATCTTCTAATTTTTCTCTATGCTTTTTAGAATTAATTCTTAAATAATAGCAAATGTATATACTTAGAGAAATACCATGAATAAAAATATCTTTTCTAGTAAAAGTTTTATAAGAACTTGCATCTTCTTTTGAAAGCTTTTTTGAATAATTATTATTACTTATAATATCAGCTTTTTTCTTTTTCAAATATTCAACAAAAAATTCATATAAAATGATAAACCTTCTAACTTCTCTGAGAGAAACAGAAGACTTTCCATATAAAAATCTGACATAATTTTGAGCAGCTATAATACAATTAACAGCCTTATCTTTTACATCTTTGCATTCTTTATCGATATTATCAATTTCTTTTTTTTTATTATCGTCTAAATTTATAGATTCTCCATTTTCTGATAATAATTTTTTTTCTATTTTTATTTTTTTATATAAAAGTTCAATAGGTCTAGAAACCATACTAATAATATATCTTTTTTCATCTTCGGCAGACAAATTCCCAAAATCAAAAACAAAATTTAATAAAGAATGTGGTAGAGGATTAACATTGTATACTAAATTTCTAACCTTTTGATTTTTTACTAAGCCCACATTGGCTACTAATTGACTTTTTTCGACTCTTCTATATGGATTACAGGCAGCAATGAATACTACATTTGGTTTTATTTTTTTTCCTAAAATTGTGTGTTTGCACATCATTTCGCTTATTAATCCCATTGAATTGCATGTATTTATCTCATCTAAAAATACCCATTTTTTCTCTTGCAATTCCTTATCTAAATTCTTTACATTTTTATCTTCTTCTTTTTCTATTTTTATTTCATCCTTAAGTAATTCTATTTCTCCACTTTTTTTTTCATCATAAATAAAAGGATTGAATCCATTTTCACCTTCTCTTGCCTTCATTAATTCTTCTTCTAATAAGTTTTTTTCTTTTTCTTTTTTTATTTCTTCTTCATATCCTTCTATAAAATTATTTTCAATCATAAATTGTAAAATATCATCATCTGAAATACCAGCATGTATATTTAAAATTTTCATTTCATTCATTTTTAATTCTGAAATAATTCTAATTAGACTAGTTTTTCCACAACCCGTTTCTCCCATCATTATTACTGGTATATTGGCCCTAATTCTATGTAATATTAATATCATCTTTATAAAATTATCTCCAGTAAAAACATATGAGCCTACTACATCTATCAAATTCTTATAAACTTTAGTTGGTGGCTTATTCTTTATGGCAATTCTCTTTCTTTCCTTCAATAAATTTTTATATTCAGTACTGCTTTTATCCATATTAGGATTTTCTTCAGAAATTTTGTTTTCTATTTCTGCTTGTTCTTCTTTGGTTAAGTCTGCATCAATAACAAAATCTTTATCAATTTCATTTTTTAAATCTAATACTTGTTTTATTTGGGTTAAATATTCAATTCTTCCCAATGTCTTATAATCGATTAAAGGTCTAGCTTTTTGTCCAATGGGATTCATTGAATTATATAAAGAAAATAACTTTTTATATTCAGTTGTGTTTTTATCCATTGTACAAATTATAGTCATTGACTGTCCGTCATCATTCAAAAATATTAAGCTAGGATTAATTTTATCATAAGAAACAATTTCTTTATTATCAGTAAGCATATTTATTGCCTTTTCATCTGAAGTTCCTTCTTGTAATGAAAAATTTATTTCTTGACTATTTAGTAAATTTCCATATGCTCCTTTTGTAAAATAGGCAGTGATATTTATGAATGCTTTAATACAATCTGTTCTTACTGATAAATTTTCTTCTTTTCCATTTTCTCTCATTGTTTCAACGTCAAAGAAAATATTTTTAGTGAAATATTTTAATTGGTGTGCTAAAACGCTTATAAATGAAGTTATTTGATAATAGGTGGGCTTTCCTTCATTAAAATGCTTTTTTATTAATTCTTCACAAGTAGCTTGAGATAATATTTCAGCTTTTATGCCTTCTTCACTGAAACTAATGCCTGGAAATATAATATTATTATTTGAAATTAAATCTTGTTCCAATTTTTGTAAATAATTGCATACTACCTGTATATCTGAATCTATTTCATTTGTAATTATTAAAGGAGCAAGATTATTTTTTTCTAATTTTATAGTATTTTGGAAGAGAGTTAATATTTTAAACTCTTTAAAAAAATCAGTAAATCCAAATGGAATTTCTATATAAATATCAATATTGTCATTTAAATAAAATAAATTTTCACTTTCTTTATAACATTTATTTATTAAAAATGAAAAAAGAAATTCTTTCATTAAATCTTTTTTCTTTGTTTCCATTAGGTCTAAATGAATTGCAGTATGATTTTCTTCGAATTTTATTTTAAGTAATCTTTTGATAATTTCTTCTCTTGTAAATTCACCTCCTAATGGCATATATATATAATCTTTTCCATTCTTCAAAATTTCGTTTTTAATTTGAGTAGATTTTCCTACACCGGATGCATCGGAACTATAAATTTTAATGTTTTTATTATTAATAGAGGTGTTACCGCTCTTAAAATCATTTGATTTTAAAACCTTTCCACCTAATTCTCTAATTTGTTCATAAATTTCAGATTCTTTTGAATTAAATATAAAATTCAAACAAGATTTAACTTTATCTTTATTTTCCTTATAATAAAGATTAAGTATCTCAATAATTTTATTTTTTATATCTAAAGATAAATACTCAACATTAACTATAGAAAAGAATACATAATAATTGCAAAATATTGCCCTGAATAAAAATGCAATAATTTCTTCAATGGTTGTATCATCATTACATAGTAAAGTAGTATGAGCTGTGGGTAAGTTTCCTGTTAATAAATAATACCACTCAATAATTTCATTTTCCATATCATCAACTTTTACATAATAAAGATGTAAACCTTCATAACCTGGCCTTTTAATTTCATTATTTTCATAGATATCTTCAATTTTTAAGTTATTTTCTGTCAAAACATAATTTAAAAATAAATCACAATTATTTAGCATATCTTGGAAGATATTAAAGTCATCATCCCTGACATATGTAAAATCTGGAATTTTCTTTATTTTGTTATTTGTAAAATATTTTAGGAAATTATCCACATTACCTAACCTTAATCTTATATATTTAATTAAACTATTAAATTGTCTTCCATAAATAAATCTAACTACTTCTTTATTTATATATCCATTAAATTGAGCTTCTATTAAATTGTCTAATTCCTCTCTGATAACCAAACTAATTTCTCTTATAGAAAATTTATCCTTTGATTTACCTTTATTTTTTTCTTTTATAATTGTTCTAATTTCTTTAGGTTTATCTATTTCAATATAAACATCTTCTTTAAGCATAAAAATTTTTAAACAAAAATCAACTGGATATCCTTTATTAATTAGTTCTTCAATATCTTCTTTTAAAATTTCAATTTGATTAACAATATCGTTATAATGCTTTATTATTATTTGTAAATCATTTTCATTTTCACTAGATTCAGCTTTTTGAAGCATTGACCTATCTCTTAAATCTAAAATTTCTTCAAAGTTTATATATTTATCAAAGTCATAACCATAATTTACATCACACTTAATTTCTTTTTGGTCATTTTTTATTTGGAATTTTGAGGAAATGTAGATTTCCTTTATTATTTGTTTTGTAAACTGGGATCTATCAACATTTTGTGAATATAAATCCTTTATAGCTGTAAAATTATCAGAACTATTTTGAAAATATGCTTCTATGCTTTTAAACTTCTCCAATTTTACTAATTCATGAAGTGATTGAATAAACTCTTTATCATCATTGGATGATTTTCTCTCTACTAACTCTTGTATAAATTCACTACACTTCATTAATAGTTGAATATCACCAGCTTTCAAAAAAGAATTATCATTTTCATTCACAAATTCAGTTAAATTTCTTATATCTTCTTCAGATTTTTCCAATAAAAAATTTAGTAAACTTTCTTTATTATGTAAGATTTTTAATATTTTTAGAGATACATGTTGCTCTTTTATATTTATATCTAATTCAGACAAAGTATTAGAAACTTTCACTAATTCTCCTAAACCTGACTCTTTATCTATAGTTGAATTAATTTGTTTTAATTTTTCACTATATTCTGTTTCATTTACATTTAATTTTTCTAACAAAAATAATATATCTGAAATAGAGAATAATAAAAATTCTCTTTGTGAGAGAAGTAATAAATTTTTTTCTATGCTTGTTGTATCTTTATTTTCTTCTCCAAAATGCCTTTTTATTATATTCATTTCTTTTCTGATATCTTTTTCCTCTTTTATATTTTCCAATATTATGTTAAATGTATCATTTGGGATATTATTTAAATTATTTTCATCTAAAAGATCATTGAGTTCTTCAAAACTTTCAATAGATTTATCAAGCAAATATTTATCAGTTTCATTTGGGTTCTCCTTACTATAAAATTTATACAAATTAGAAAAAAATGTGGATTGAATAAGTACATTACATTTTTGAGCATTTTCCAAATGTTCTTTATATTTGGAATTGTATTCTGTCAAATAATTTTCAAATTCCGAAGCTTTACATTTAGTTAATTTTGAATTAAATTCTGAAATAAGGTTATTTATTTTTTTATCTTTTTTAAAAAAACTTTTAATATATTTTTCAATTAAATCAGTATTTTTTTTTAATTCTATAAAATTATCAATAATACTTTCCACTTTTACAAATATTTCATTTGCTTTATCAAAATCATTAAAACAAATTATAATTAATTTATCTTCTAATTTATCTTTTATTTTTTCAAAAATAAGAGTTTCATTATAATCAAAGTTTAAAGTTTGCAATTTATTTAAAATTTCATTTGAAACTGAAAGAGTCTTATGATAATAATTTGTATTTTTTAAATTATTTCTCATATTTTCTTCAAAAAAGCCATTTTCTACTAGCAACCTCAAAAATTTAAAATTTGAAGTTAAAGTAGATTTTTTAAAATCATTTTCTTCTTTAATTACCTTTTGAATTATGTTTTGGGCATTAAAATATGAAGATAAGGCATACAAATTATTTCTTAATTGATTTAAAATATTTACAATATCTTCCATATTAGAATCTGATTTATCTGAGCAGAGAAATTTAATTGAATAAGGAATTATTTCTTTATTGGTTTCACCATAGTATGAAATAAGCCATAAATAAAAATTTTTCATTTTTTCTTTTTTTATTCCTTTTGAATTTAATTGGTTTAAAAAATCTTCATATCTATAATTTCCATAAACCAAAATTAATATAACATTCATCATAATTTCATTAAATTTTTCTGAATTTTCAATATTTTCATCTTTTTCAATAGTCTTCCATAAGTAATTATTAATTATATCAATTATTTTTTTATTAATTTTTAAATTTGGTTTTGATGGAAATAAATTAAATACCAAAATAAAATCATCAAGCTTATTAATTTTCGAAATTATATTTTCGACAAATTTAGAATAATAATTTTGAAAAATTTGCTCCAAATTAGAAGACATAAATTTTTTATAAAACTCATCAGTAGCTTCTTTAATAAATATTCCATTTGCCAAAAATGTGCATCTAGCAGCAGAAAAAGATTTATTATAATGAATATAATTGGTTATAAATTTAAGAACTTCTTCATTTTTTAGTGAACCATCTTTTATCATTACAGTTGCTAAATTATATAAAGTATCATTTATGAAACTTATTTCCTTAGAATTATTTGTTTGATTGGGATCAGGATAATATATTTGAATTAAGCAGGCTTTTATTTTATAAATATTAGCTAAATTTTTTGTTTGAAAAAAAATATTAACATAAGCAATCCAAATATCTTTATCTAAATCTAATAAAAAATAATTTCTTTCTTTGCCAACTTTTATTATTGAATAAAATAGTTTGATTATATTATCCAAATCATCATTTTCTGAGATTTCAGTATTTTTTTTTTTTATGCATATTTTAGATTTATCATCTTTTAAAGAAGGAATTTTTTCTAATATAATTTTTAATTTATCTCCTAACTTTTTAATCTTTTTATCTATAAAATCATTTAATCCAAATACCGAATGAATTTCATTTATTTTTTCTTTATCAAACTCCATAACTAAATTTGAAGGTAAATTAGAAAAAAAATTAATGTTGTTCTTTAACAAATTTTTCATTATACTTGCTCTATCTTGGATTTTTTTTATTAAATCTTTCTTACAATCTTTGATCAATTCTTTGGGCTTAATTAATTCATTTAAAAATCCATTTTCATAATAATAAAAATATATAAGAATTATTAAATTATAATTTTCTAAGAATTTTTTTTTTATTTCTTCTTTTTTAAGAAAACGATCGAAATAATCTGGATTTTTCAAAAATAATTTGAATAATTTTGTAAAATTTTGAGGGTTAACTCTTTCTTCATAAGAAAATTTCTCTATTTTAAACATCATTATTAATGAAACGATTTTCTCAAATCTTATTATTTCTCTTAAAAGAGTTAAATATAATGCAAAACTACTTTTTTTGGTTTCCCTAGTTATTAGACTAATAGTTTGAGTTATAAGATTATCTTTTTGATTTCCAGGTCTTATTTCTTTAGAATATTTATTATTTAAATATTCTAAAAAAATATTAAACTGCTTTGATTTATTTAATCTAATGTATTCATATAATTTTTTATTATAATATCCAGCTGTTACAATTTTAAAGAATGCCCCTGTATCTTCATAAATATTGAAATCATAAATGAAATTATCTCTATCATTTTTAAATTTTATATCAGAAAATAAATTTTTATTAAATTTATTTGGAAATATTAAGTAAATGTTAGAAAAGTTGGTAGCTTTAATAAAATCTATGCAAAATAAATTTGCCATTCCTTTTTCAGTTTGAACTGAATTCACTTTTTTTATTTCATAAGATTTTTTATTTTTATCACTTTCGTATATTTTGATATCTGTAATTCCATTTTGCTCAACAAAAATGAAAAATATTTTCTTATTGCTGTTGCTTGACATTTTAGTATTATTTTTAATTTATCATTTATATTCTTTTGAAAAATAGTTAATTATATTTATAAATAATTAAAAATAGTTAAGCCATAGTAATTTATATTAATTGGATTAAGGATTTTAATTAATATGGCTGAGAATTATATATTTAAGTATTCCTATAAAGAAAAAAAAATAGAAGAAACTACAGTGGATTTTGAAGATTTACAAGATAAATTTATATCAGCTTTTGGCTTAGATAACAATATTAAATCTGACCTTAAATTTTTTATAAAAGGAAAAGAAATTTCAAATGAGGACGAAATAATGGATATCATAAAAGAAGATGATATTATCGAAGTCAAAAATCTAAAAGAAGAAGAGGAAGCATCACCAACAGCCATCACATTAAAAGATGATTTAAAAATCAAAGAAGATAATCAAAAAAATATAGAAATACACGAAAAAAATAATATATCAAAAGATGATTTAGAAGAAATGACAAAAAATTTAAAGAGTTTTATTCTTGAAAAATTTGAAGAAAATAATCAGAACTTCCAAAAAATTGTAAATGAAATTAATCAAAATATTTTAAATATTGAAAGTACAATAAAAGAGCTTAATGATGAAAATAAAGATTTTAAATCTACTACAATTCAAAACTTAAATAAAATTATTGAATTAGTAGAGCAAAAACCTTCATTAAAAGATTCATTTAGGTCTATACTTAGTGATTCTTCTCAAAATAATGAAGATGCAAATTCTTTAAAAAATAATATTAAAAAGTTAAAGGAAATTATTAAAAAAATGACAAAAGAAAAAAATGATTTGAAAAAACAATTAGAAAATAATCTTAAAGGAAATGACAACAATTTAGAAGAAGTGGAAAAAATAAAAAAGGAAAATAATAATCTATTATTAAAGAACAAAAGTTTAGAGGAAAAAATAACTAGTTTAAAAGAAAAAATAAAAAGATTAGAAGAAAATAATAAAACGAAAAAAAAAATAGAGGAATCAAAAAATAATGAAAAGGATAATGCAAGATTAAATAAGACAGCAAATGATAAAGGTAGTTTGGATAATCAAGAAAATAATATGCCAATATCTAAAAAATATATTTGTAATCTAAAAGAAAATATGGAGACAAATTCATTTTCATACGAAGAAATAGAAAAAAATAAAAATATCATTATAAAACTTACATTAACTAATGATGGGGAAGAAGAAATACCTCCTGGTTGTGAAATAAGATTGAAAAAAAGTTTAAAAGGCTTATCTCTTGAAAAATATAAAACTAAAAATCCCATTAAAAGTTTCCAAGAAGTTCAAATTCAAGTTATATGTAGCATTGATTTAAATTTAATTAGTTTAAATACAGAAATACCAATTAGTTTAGGTATTTTTCATAATGAAAAGGATATTTCTAAAAATTCTAACTTTGAATTGAATATAAAAATTGAAAAGGAACAAAATAACATTAAAGAAGAAGAAAATGCCAATAATAATATCACTTTAGAAGAAGATGACTATAAACATCTTTTTGACTATATAGAAGAAATTTATTGTATTGGAACTTTAGGAGAAAACATAGATTCTTTCAAAAAAAAGTTATCATTACTTTTAAAAGAAAAAAAAGAAAAATATAATGATATAAAAGAAAAGACAGATTATTTAGAAAACTTAAAGGAAGATTTGGAAGAGGCTTTTCAAAATATATAATCAGTAGTTTTAAATAGTTAAAAAGATTTTATAAAACTAATTTCTAAATTTAAAAAACTTTTATAAAAAAAATGTATTTTGATGTTTTTTATTTACCTTTAATATATTTTAATATTTTAAATTATTTTTTTAATAAATTAAATTATAAAAATATTAATTTAACTTTTATATATTTTTTAAGGCATAATATAATTTTTATATATTTTTAATATGCCTCAAAAAATAAATAAAATGCTTTATTTATTTTTTGAGTTAATTATTTTTATTATATTAAATTATATTTATATTAATTATTTTATTTTATATAAATATCATCTTATAGGTTCAAATTCATCAAATTTTTTATCAAGAAGCTTCGATATGCAGAAAATCACGGGAAATATATTAAAGGGAAAACAATTACAATGTGTCAGATATAAAAGTAACTTAATTATTTGGAGAGATGTACCAATGACATTTAAAGCTAAAGAATTCTGGTTAAATTTAGGAAATGGAGATACACTTTGTTTTTCAGAGATTAAACTCAAGGGCAAAACTATTAGTAATGATATTATTGTAATGGCTACAGATAAGGGTCCAATTTTATC
>Ga0310697_10003042_pt1 | contig 17197 bp, 6 predicted proteins | sample 172DNAGHGlowgp2_FD_203883 | JGI IMG/M metagenome (GOLD analysis project Ga0310697, IMG submission 203883) | Sheep rumen microbial communities from Palmerston North, Manawatu-Wanganui, New Zealand - 1728 DNA GHGlow gp2 (v2) (version 2) | ecosystem: Host-associated > Mammals > Digestive system >... | reverse complement strand
CTTTCTTCAGGACGATGTCGATGTTGACGGATGATTCGTTTGCCTCAACCTCCTTCACGGGAATTGTGACGACGGCCTTCTGCCATGGCCCGACGGAAGGCAGCTCCATGCGTCCGCTGTTGACGACGTTGCCGTCGGCGAATTGGGTATAGCGGAGTTCAAACTCATCGAGGTTGTAGGACGTATAGCGGTTTTCAATTTCAAGGGTAGACGCCTTGCTTCCCTTCTTCATCTTGATGTACTGATAAATCTGCTTCACCTGCTGCAGCTTCGGCGTGATGCGTCGGTCGGCGGTGATGACGCCGTTGCAGCAGAAGTCGTTGTCGTTGGGATGGTCGCCGAAGGAGCCTCCGAAGTAGATGCCCTTGCCAACCTGATTAACCTTTCCGTCGGCGGTGCGACGCATCTTATAGAGGCCCTGGTCCACCCAGTCCCAGATGCAGGCGCCGATCATGCGTTCCGAATGGTTCTCGATGTAGTCCCAGTATTCGCGAAGGTTTCCGATGGCATTGCCCATGGCATGTGCATACTCGCAGAGGAAGTATGGTTTTTGGTTTCCGTTTCGGTCCTGCTCAATCATGTTGCCGATGGAGGGATACATGCGTGAGTCCATGTCGGCCACTTCGTTCTGTCCCTCGTAGTGTACGAGGCGTCCTCCATCGAACATGTGTGCATAGTCGGCTTCGGCCTGTATGTTTATGCCGCCGCCAGACTCGTTGCCCAGTGACCAGAAGATGACCGACGGATGGTTGTAGTCCCGGTGTATCATCCTGCTGACCCTGTCGACGTATGCTTTAGTCCAGACGGGGTTGTTGGAGAGCGAATGGTTGCCGTGGCACTCCTGGTCGGCCTCGTCCATGATGTAGAGGCCGTAGTAGTCGTAGAGGGCATACATCTTCGGGTCGTTGGGATAGTGAGAGGTGCGGACGGTGTTGATGTTGTGGGTTTTCATGAGGAGGATGTCCTCGATCATCGACTCCACGGGGATGGCCTTTCCGAAGACCGGATGTGTGTCGTGGCGGTCGACGCCCTTGAAGTAGGTGAGCTGTCCGTTGACGTACACCTTATTATTTATAGTCTCCACTTTTCTGAATCCGTGCTTTTGGCTGGTGCACTCCTGCGGACGTCCCTGTCCGTCGAAGATTTCTGTGACGATGGTGTAGAGATAAGGTTTCTCGGCGCTCCACAGCTTTACATCGCGCAGGTTGAACTCCGGTCCGAACATTGCTCCGCCCGACCATACGTTCCGCTTGGGCTTGATGTTTCCGAGGGTGTTGGTCTTCGAGGCTACTTCGCGTCCTTCCTGGTCGAAGATGGTGGTCTTGCAGGTCCAGCCGTTCTGTTGGCGTCCGCTTTCGTTGAGCATGTTGACATTGACGCTGCAGCTGACATCCTGCAGCGAGCGGAAGTTGTCTTTGACGTAGACGCTGGTGATGTGCATCTTCGGCATTGCCACGAGATAGACGTCGCGGTGGATACCCGAGAGGCGGAACATGTCCTGGTCTTCTATGTAGCTGCCGTCGGACCAGCGATAGACTTCTACGGCCAAGGTGTTCGTGCCTTTCTTGACGAAGGGTGTGATGTCGAACTCGGCATCGTTGTTGGAGCCTTGGCTATAGCCCACCTTCTTGCCGTTCACCCAGACATAGTAGGCTGAGTAGACACCGTCAAAGTGCAGATGGATGGTCTTGTCCTGCCAGTCCTGCGGCAGCGTGAAGTCGCGACGGTAGGAGCCCACGGGGTTGGGTTCCTTCATGGCCGTATAGCCCTGCTGGGGCTGGATGAAAGGCGGATTGTTCAGATAGGGATAGGTGACATTGGTATAGATGGGCGTGCCGTAGCCCTGCATCTCCCAATTGGAAGGAACGTCGATGTTGTCCCATCCTGACACGTCGAACGAGGGTTTGTAGAAGTTGATGGGTCGTTCGTCGGGCTTTGGCACCCACGAGAATTTCCATTTTCCGTTGAGCAACATATAGCGTGACGACTTTGTGCGCTGCCAAGGCTGGTCGTAGGCGGGGTCTTTCTTCATCTCGTCGAGCGATGCGAAGGGGATGTAGGTGGGATGGCCTTCGAGGACGTTGATGGCAAAGACCGTAGGGCTCTCCCAGTCGTTGTCGCTGTATTTTTTTGTCACGACGGTCTCCATCTTTATGTTCGACTTGACAAGTTTCCATGTGATGAGCTCAGGCTTGCTGTCGGCTTTCACCTGACAGACAGGCATACCGGGTTGGGCTGCATCCTGAAGGCCCAGTGCCATCTGCGAAGCTTCACAGATAAGTGTGTAGCCGTCGCCCTGCTTGCGGAGCGTCCAGTGCTGGTTCTTGTTCTGTGGGTCGAGGCTCCACTGGATGGCGGGCTGCACGCGGTTGCCGTCGCCGTTGTCGAGCATCAGGAACGATGAGCAGTTCATCAGCCGATAGGTATTGCCTTCAACCTGTTGCAGCTGCCACACCTGTGAGGCTGTGCCGGCCTTGCGTTGAGAGACGAACATCGGGGCTTCATTCTCGATGGACCCTTGGTTGTCGAGGACCAAGCCTCCCAAAGTCTGAACCTCATAGACTGCTTTCTCGTCAATCTCTTGAGCCTGCAGGCCCAGACATGCCATAACAGAAAGTATGGCCAGCGTAATGAGTTTTCGATTCATTGTTTTCATGATTATTAATTTGTCGACAAAGGTACGAAGAAAAAACAAGACAGCAAAGGAAAAAAGAAAAAAGTAAAAGCCCCGCACCGGAACTTCGAAGAAGTCTCCCCCTTCGGGAGGGTGCAGGGCTTTTACTTATAGCAGGTTCTCTTGCTCAACTTATTGAAGTTAACTTCATTGACTTCCGAAAGTTGAAAATGCCTTATTTGTTTGCCTTCTTGCGCTGGTCGTGGTCGAGGATGACCTTGCGCATACGGATGGACTTTGGCGTTACTTCGACGTATTCGTCGGCCTTGATGTATTCGAGACATTCTTCCAGCGACATCTGCACCTTCGGCACGATGCGGGCCTTGTCGTCGGTACCCGAGGCACGGACATTGGTCAGCTGCTTGGCCTTGCAGACGTTGATGACGAGGTCGTTGTCGTGGACATGCTCACCGACGACCTGTCCGAGGTAGACCTCTTCGCCCGGGTCGATGAAGAACTTTCCGCGGTCCTGCAGCTTGTCGATGGCATAGGCATAGGCGGTGCCCGTCTCCAGGGCAATCATCGAACCGTTGACACGACGCTCGATGTCACCCTTGTAGGGCTGGTATTCCTTATAGCGGTGGGCCATGATGGCTTCGCCTTGTGAGGCGGTGAGGACGTTGGTGCGCAGGCCGATGATGCCGCGCGAGGGGATGTCGAACTCGATGTTCACGCGGTCGACCTGACTCTCCATCGACGTCATCTCACCCTTGCGGCGCGTCACCATGTCAATCATCTTCGAGGCAAACTCCTCGGGAACATTGATGGTGAGCTCCTCGATAGGCTCGCAACGCTGGCCGTCGATGTCCTTATATATGACCTGCGGCTGTCCGACCTGCAGCTCATAGCCCTCACGGCGCATCGTCTCGATGAGCACCGAGAGGTGGAGGACACCACGTCCCGACACCACCCACTTGTCGGTGGCATCCTCGAAAGGTCTTACGCGCAGGGCGAGGTTCTTCTCGAGTTCCTTCTGCAGTCGGTCGTTGATGTGGCGCGAAGTGCAGTATTTTCCTTCCTTTCCGAAGAAGGGCGAGTCGTTGATGGTGAAGAGCATCGACATGGTGGGCTCGTCGATGGCGATGGGCGGCAGTGCCTCCGGGTTCTCCAGGTCGCAGATGGTGTCGCCAATCTCAAAGCGGTCGAGGCCGATGACGGCACAGATGTCGCCGGAGCCGACACGGTCGGTCTTCTGGTGGCCCATGCCCTCGAAGGTATGTAGTTCCTTAATCTTCGTGCGCTCCATCGTGCCGTCGCGGTGGGCAATGGTAATCTGCATACCGTTCAGCAGCTCGCCCCGATGGACGCGGCCTACGGCGATACGTCCGAGATAGCTGCTATAGTCGAGCGAGGTGATGAGCATCTGCGGCGTGCCCTCCAGCTGCTTCGGAGCCGGGATGACCTCGACAATCTTGTCCAGCAGGTACTCGATGTTGTCGGTAGGCGTGTTATAGTCTTCGCCCATCCAGCCCTGCTTGGCAGAGCCATAGACAACGGGGAAGTCAAGCTGGTCTTCCGTGGCGTTGAGCGAGAACATCAGGTCGAACACCATCTCGTAGACCTCTTCGGGACGGCAGTTGGGCTTGTCCACCTTGTTCACTACGACGATGGGCTTCAGTCCAATCTGCAACGCCTTCTGAAGGACAAAGCGCGTCTGCGGCATAGGGCCTTCAAAGGCATCGACCAAGAGCAGACAGCCATCGGCCATGTTGAGCACACGCTCCACTTCGCCACCGAAGTCAGCGTGTCCCGGAGTGTCGATGATATTAATCTTTGTACCTTTCCAGTTGATGGAGACATTTTTCGAAAGAATGGTGATGCCGCGCTCGCGCTCCAAGTCGTTGGCATCGAGCACCTGACCAGAGTCATCCTGTCCCTCGCGGAAGAGCTTTCCGGCGAGCATCATCTTGTCCACGAGCGTCGTCTTGCCGTGGTCTACATGAGCGATAATCGCTATATTCCTGATATCCTGCATAATCTGTTTTATCTTTTGTGGCTGCAAAATTACAAAGAAAAAAGAAGAATGAAGAAAGTAGAATGAAGAATTTATGGGATAAAAATACATTTCATGTCATAAAACAAGATTTTTTTGAAGAAAAACCACCCCAAAAATAAAATTTTTCACTATTCTCTTTCGTCTTTACACTTTTTTTCGTACCTTTGCAGCCGCTAATTCGGAAACTCCGATGCATCCGCCGACGGGCCAGCCGCTCCGATTAAAGGCGACGACACCGTCAGACGCGATGTAATGGCAAAAAACTCTTTTAATCAAAACACTATTAAATTATGTATTTAGAGAAAGCCAAGAAGGCAGAGATCTTCGAGCAGTACAGTGGCGACGCCAAGAACACCGGTTCAGCTGAAAGCCAGATTGCCCTGTTCACCTATCGTATCAAGCACCTCACCGAGCACCTCAAGCAGAACCACAAGGACCATGTCACCGCCCGTTCGCTGACCATCCTCGTCGGTAAGCGTCGTGCCCTGCTGAAGTACCTCTACGACCGCGACATCAACCGCTACCGCGCCATCATCAAGGCCCTCGGTCTGCGTAAGTAATCGCGAGAGACTCTGTCTGCGGACAACAAGTCAAGGCGGGGCACAGGAATGCCCCAAGCCTTTACAGCAACGAATTCTACCTATTGGACATAAGGCAACCCGCCGGTTGCCGGTTTGCCAAATGAGTAGAATTCGTTGCTTTTATACATTTTCTCACCGTCCTCCTCATGCCGAAAGGCAGGAGTGAAAAGTTGATTTTGTAACTTTTTTATATTCAATAAGTTACATTGCTACCCTTAACAAGCATTGGTAATGCAGTTATCAATGCTTGTTAAGGGTATTATCAAGCCTTGGTAACACCCTTAACTGTATGTGTTAATACCCTTACCAATGTGTGATTATACTTTCGACAATAATTGATGTCTGTATTGATAGGCTGAAACGGCTGTCACAATCGGTAGTTTCGTCCCTCTCGAAGCAGTTCTTCGTCATCGCCAGTGGTCATTCTTACCAACGAAAAAGGGAGACGAACATGTCGTCTCCCCTTGGTATAGGTTTCTATTCAAATGCTTAGAACAGTGAATAGTAGTTTTCTTTTGCCCAGAAGAGCTTGGTGTAGTAACCACCCAGTGTGTTGTTGCCATTGCAGTTAGTCTTGACGGCAGCTTCGTAGTTGACTGAGTTGTATTCCTTCTCGTCGGACGGATAGGGCAGACGATGAGGAGGTGTTGGATAGTCGCTATTCTGATTGTCACGTTGGAACTTCACGTTCGGGAAACCAGTACGGCGAGTCACGTTCCATGCCTCCAATTCGTTCATGAATCCGAAGTTCAGCCAGAGCTGTGTGGCTACGCACTCTTGGGTCTCTGTCCAGATGTTGTTGGCATAAGCCTCGAAATCTGCTGTTGTAGGAACGACGAGTGCACGGTAACCATTGAAGCTGTCGTTGCCATTCTTATAGAGTGAGGAACTGGTCTTCATGTTCCAGTAGTACTCGTTGGAAAGTACGACACCATTGACGAAATTGGTCTTAGCGGTAGCAGCGTTCTTGTCTACACCGTAGCCCATGAGGTAAGCCTCAGCCTTGCTCAGAGCCACTTCGGCAGCATTAATCCAGATGCCATTGAGGTTGGCATTGCCTTGATACTCTTTCCATCCGGCAAAAGCAATCGAGTCGATGTAGCAGTAGTAGTTGGCATGCAATTGAGCGTCGCGTTCCAGATACTCCTTGTTCTTGTCATCAGCGATCTTGGAGATTTCAGAGCTCACCAGTCTGTTATCGTAGGCAACATACTCACCGTCGGGGTTGCAGTCGTAGATAGCAGCAATACGCGGGTCGGTGTTGGCATCGGGTATACCGTTGGCAGGAACGTTCATGGCATCAAGCATAGCCTGTGAGCCAGAACCTTCGCCACGGCCAGCCAGAGCCTGAGCAATGCCTTTGCCGTAGTTGAACTTATCAGTCTGCGTGTCGCCGTTCACTCCCATGTTCTGGGCGTTAGTCTCGATGAGAGGATACTTTGTCGGGTTCTTCAGAATTTCACCGATGGCGCTCTTTGCTTCATTTACGAGGTCACCATTGGTGGCCAGGTGCAGGGCAATGCGCAGACGCAGTGAGTTCACATAACGCTGCCAAATGTCTGCACTACCAGCTGCACATGTAATGTCCTGACGGCCAAGAGAGGCAAGACCGACAGCGTTCAGGTTGCCTGCGGCAAAGTAGTCGCCTACTTCCTTCAGGTCAGCAAGAATCTGCTTGTAGAGGGCAACGTCGTCGTCATAAACGGCAGCTTCCTTGGCACTGGAATAGTCACCCGTTTTCCAGAGTGAACCGGCTCCATTGAAAGGAACATCACCCCAGATGGAGAGTACCTCGTGAAGCTGAGCTTCTACAAGCGTACGGCCCAGAAGCAAGAAGATCTCGTTGGCAGGTTTCTGTCCTTCGACCAGATTGTTATAGTTGTCTTCAAGTACACGATACTGGGTCAGCATGTTGTAGAAGTCTTGCCAACGGATGTTGAAATAACCCTCGCTGGCACCACGGAAACGTCCGCGGCCATTGGTGTTGCCAATCACACCGGAGAAGCATCCCGATGTGCTTGACTGCGTGTAGTAGCGCCAATAGGTAGGATTCATCCAACCATTTCCGGCATCAAGAATGCCAGAGAATACCTGCGGAATACCTACAGTCGATGTCTTTGAGGGGTCAGCATACTTCTCATCGAAATCTGAATCAGAGCAAGATGCAAGTGTCATGAGTCCCACAGCTGCAAAGACCATATAAAATATCTTTTTCATATTATTTCTGTTATTGTGATTTATAATCAACTTTGTTACCTATTTAATAATCAATAACCAGAAAGATTACTTTACGGTTACGATGGCGATACGGTTGGCGTGGCTGCTGTCGGCACCCTTGGCAACGGTACGGACAACCTTCACACCCTTCTTCTCAAGGTACTTGGCAACAGCCTCAGCACGACGCTCCGAGAGAGCCTGGTTGACATCAGCCTTGCCTTCGGGAGAAGCGTAAGCAACGATTTCAACGGTAGAACCGGAAGGAATGCCTGCGAGTTCAGCGGTGTTGCCAATTTCAGCTGAGTTCACTGCGAAGGTAGCAACATAGGTGCTCTGAACGGCCTTTTCCTTGACCACTTCCTTAACCACTTCCTTGACAACGGGCTTTTCTACAACCTTCTCAACAATCTTCTCTACAACCTTCTCTTCTGCTGCTGCATAAGCGTTGGTGTTGCGACTTTTCTTGGAGTTGCTGTAGTATGCATAGGCAGCATCACCGGCACTCTTCTTCTTGGTGCCACCGAAGGAAGCGCGAAGCGATACACCGAAGGAACGTGAGGAAGCGGAAGAACCGCCAATCTGTGCCTGGTAAACCCAGTTGGTACCATCAGTTGTTTCAGCATCGAACAGCTTCAGGGCGCGATAGATATAGAATGGGTTACGAGCAAATGCAGAGATGGTGACATTGTCGCAGGAGAACTTCTGGGTCAGTGTGCGAGGCAGCGTGTAAGCCAGACTGATTTCGCGGCACTTCAAATAGCTGTTGTCCTGGATGGCATCCTCGTAGCTCTGGGTGGAGCTGGTACCCCAACCGTACTGCATGTCGTTGATTTCGAACTGGGTAACGATAGTGTTGTTGGGATTTCCATCGGCTGTCACACCTTTCTGGATGACACCATTGTCCCATACATAGTGGCCATCGACCTGAGTCTTGCCACGCTCGTAACCAGAGGGAGCACTAATAGGAACAATCGTACCCTTCTGGCTTACATCGTCAGCAGTGCTGTAGTAGAAGAGACCGCCGCTCTGTGCGTCACGAGCACCTACAGACTCCTTGATGATACCTGTATCCATGTAGTACTGCCAAGGCAGGTTGATGACATCGCCACCAATGCGGTAGTCAAAGGCCAAGTCGAGTGTGAAGTTCTTGTAGCTAAGGCTTGTGCCGATACCACCAACAACCTTAGGCATGGCATTGCCCACCTTGCGACGCTTTGAAGTGTCGGTCACATAAAGACCATCTTCAGTGAGTTTGCCAAGGTCTTCTGCGATGGAGAGAGTTTTGTTCTTCAAAACTTCGTCGAGGTCTTCACCTGTTGACATCAGCGAACCGTCGCTCATGCGATACAGATGCTTGTGAACATAGCTATAGAAGTCACCCATCGGCTCACCAACGTGTGATTCAAGGCTGGCTGCACCATTATCGAATGAGCCGTGAGACAGCACATCAAGACCGTCGGCCAATTTCTTCACTTCGTTCTTGTTCCAAGCAATGTTGCCACGGAGGTCCCAACGGAAGTTCTTGGTCTGTACAGGTGTGCCGTAAGCAGCAAATTCAAGACCCTTGTTGGTGAGGTCACCAATGTTCATCCACATGCTGCGAGCACCCATTGAACCTGCAGAAGTCGTCTCAAGAATCTGATCCTGGATGTCGTTGTTGTAGTAGGTGAGCTCGAAGCCGAGACGGTTCTTGAAGAACTTGCTCTCGAGACCGATTTCAAATTCCTTCTTCTTCTCAGGACGCAGGCTCTCGTTACCTACGCTGGTGCCAATGTAGTTATAGATGTAGTCCTTGTCGCGCTGGAGCGTGCCCTGGCTGAATGCGTTGTTTGCACGGTATATGCCTGGGTCGTTACCCACGATACCATAGCTAATACGCAACTTACCATAGTCATACCATGAAGGATTCTTGTCTTTCAGCATTTCGGTGAAGATGAACGATGCGCTGACAGAGGGATACCAGAACGAGTTGTTGCCTTTCTTCAGGGTCGAAGACTTCTCGTTGCGGAGAGAACCTTCAAGATATGCCCAGTTGTCGAATCCGTAAGTGGCAGTGCCAAAAGCACCGGTGCGCAACAGGTGTGATTCTCCTGAGCTTGCACTCTTGGTTCCTACAGAAGCATTCAGGTTGAACCAGTTTTCCTGGCTAAGACCATTGTTGGTGCCAACGCCAGAGAGATAGTAAGACTCCTCACGGGCATTATAGCCAAGGTTTGCCTGAATGTTGTGCTTCTCAGCAAAGGTCTTGTCGAAGCTCAACATGACATCGCCGTAGACAATCTCGTAGCGGCTGTTCTGCAGTCCATAGTAATCACTGTAGTGACCATCTGTCGAGAATATGTGTGAATTCTCAGAGTAGTTCTTGTTTTCCTGCTTGTCGGAGGTGAGGTCGGTAGCAACGCGTGCACTCAGTGTCAGACCGGAAATAATATCCCATGTGGGGTTGACGCTGGCGATGAAGCGGTTGTGGTTTTCTTCCTGCACCTTGCCGAGAATTTGCCAGAAGTATTCGTCAACCAGCGAAGAAGAACCTAAAATGGGATACAGCCACTGCTCGTCGGGAGTCAGGGTGTTGGAAGAACCATTATTGCCCGACCATACACTGTTCTTATAACCAAGGCTGGTCATAGTGCTTTCGCGGATGGCCTTCACATCAGTGAATGAAGTGAACATACCTGAGTAGTTCGTCACGATACGTGAAATACGATACGGACGGTTCTTGATATACTGATTCAGATAGGTAGCAGAATAGTTCAATTTCACATTGTCTGTGATGTCGAAAGCACCAGCCAAATTGAAATTGTGCTTGTGGTTATTAGAGTTGAACTGCATCGACTTCACATCGCTGTAGGTGTAAGAGAAGCGAATGTTGTTGCGATCGGTGCTGTTCATGATGGCGAGGTTGTAGTTCTGGTTGAAACCGGTGCGGAAAACCTCATTCCACTGGTTGCCGCCAATAGGCTCATACTTACGTGTGCTGCCGTCGAAGTAGGTGTAATCCCTACCGTCATAACGGGGACCATAGCTGTAGCGTGTTGGATAAGGCGTCGTAATGGTCTTGTTGTCACGGCCAACAAAATTCGTGTAGTTGCCAGTCAGAGCTATCTGCTCCTTGTCACTGCCGAATGCCCAGTTGTCGAAACCAGGACCAAACTCTTCCTGCATGTCGGGCATGTAGGCCAACTTGTCCCAGCTGACATTGGCATTGAAGTCAACACGTGTACCAGTTCCGTTCGTACCTTTCTTGGTGGTGATCATGACAACACCATTGTTACCTTCAGAACCATAAAGAGCAGATGCGGCAGCACCCTTCAGAATCGAGATGTTCTCAATGTCCTCGGGGTTGATGTCGACGAGACCGTTGGAACGGATGCGCTGGTTGCCCCAATAACCATCGTTGTTGGTGTTACCATTGCGGATGGGCACACCATCGAGAACGATGAGCGGCTGAGTGTTACCCGAGATGGAGGTCAGACCACGAACTGTCATTGACACGGCCGACACGTTACCACCAGGAGCAGCCTGAATGCGCACACCGGCAGCCTTACCATACATGGCTGATGCAAAGTTAGGAGCACCAACCTTGACAAGGTCTTCTGCCTTTACCTGGCTCACGGCGTAACCCAGTTTGCGGGCTTCTTTCTTGATACCCAGAGCGGTCACGACAACTTCGTCCATCGTCTGAGCATCATCGGCAAGGATGACATCGATAGATGAACGACCGTTCACGGCTACGTTCTGAGACTGGTAGCCAATGCTCGAAATCTCAAGGTTACCGTTAGAAGGTGCCACGATGGTGAACAGTCCTTCTACGTTGGTCACAACGGCTGTATTGGTTCCCGCAACCTTCACCGTGGCACCAATGACGGCTTCGCCGGTGTTGTCGGTAACAGAACCCTTCACAGTCACATTCTGTGCATGGAGAGCCACTGCAAACAACATGAGCAGGGCTGTCATGCAAGCTCTCATAGAGAGTCGAAAACAATTTTCCTTTTTCATTGCTTTTACATTTACGTTTAAGGATTCAAATTATTTATAACTTTTATAAAATGATTTTATCTGTATTATTTCGTAGTAATAGGGTGCAACTGTCTCGCGACATTATATTTTTTATGTCACTTCACAGTGATGCAACTTACTAAAGTTTTGCAAAAGTAACTATTTTTTTTTAATATTTAAGGTTGCAGTGTCAGTTTTTGTGTTAAAAAAACATAAATACATATAGGCTGTCCCATATTTCGCTGTCTTTTGCCAGTTTGGGTTGTGGTTACTGGAGTTTTGAAAAAATGTAGTACCTTTGCACCGTCCTCAGCGTATGAGGTGTAAACACTTAGCAAACGTTCGTTAATTATTGCGAATTAACTAAAATAGAGTAGCGTTCATAATTCTGTTTTTAGTACCTTTGCACACTCAAAGCGGTTATATATAAGGAATAAAATTAAAATAAATAAGTATGTTAAGTATGAAGAAGATTATTATGATGGCCGCCGCAGCAGCCCTGATGGTGTCTTGCGGCGGTGGTGGCGGTAACCGTGGCGGTTTGCCCAATTTCGGTGATAATGAGTTCCCCGTGAGGACTATTGAAGGCCAGACAGCTGCAATGCAGACGACCTACCCGGCCGCCGTGAAGGGCGTTCAGGATGTTGAAATCCGTCCGAAGACCTCGGGTTTCCTTACTCAGATTTGTGTGAAGGAAGGTCAGACGGTCGGCGCCGGTCAGCTGCTCTTTGTTATTGACAATGCGACGCAGCAGGCTGCTGTCCGTCAGGCTCAGGCTGCCGTGAATACGGCTCAGGCCCAGTTGAATACGTCAAAGTTGACTTACGAAAGCAACAAGGATCTTTTCGAGAAGAATATCATCGGCCAGTTTGAGATGTCGGCCACGGAAAACACCTATGCCACTGCTCAGGCAGCATTAGCCCAGGCAGAAGCCGGACTGGCAACAGCCAAGGAAGCCTTGAGTTTCTGTTATGTGAAGAGTCCGGCTGCCGGTGTCGTCGGAACCATTCCGTTCAAGGTTGGTGCGCTGGTGAGTGCTTCGAGTCCTCAGCCGCTGACGACCGTCGCCAACATCAGTTCCATGGAGGTCTACTTCTCGCTGCCCGAGGCCGTTGTGTTGGGCATGACCAAAGAGGCTGGCAACCTGAATGCAGCCATTCAGCGACTTCCCGACGTGAAGCTTCAGCTGAAGGACGGCAGCATCTATAACCATCCGGGTAAGGTGACGAAGGCCAGTGGTGTCATTGATGCCGCAACAGGTACCGTTCAGTTTATCGCCCGTTTCGAGAACCCCGATCGTCTGCTTCAGAGCGGAGCCTCTGCTTCCGTCGTCATTCCTCATGAAGCCGAGAATGCTGTCGTTATTCCGCAGAGCGTCGTCATGCAGGTTCAGGACAAGAAATTTGTCTATCTGGTGGGTCAGGACAATAAAGTCACCTATACCGAGATTACTGTCGATCCGCAGGATGACGGCAACAACTTCATTGTCACTGGCGGACTGCAGGTTGGCGACCGTTATGTGACCAATGGCATCACGAAGCTGACCGACGGTCAGGAAATCGTCCCCATCAGCGAGGCTCAGTATGAGAAAAAAATATCCGATGCTATCAAGCTCGGTGAGAACCAGTCTTCCGCCAAGGGCTTCATCAACATGATGAGCGGTAAGAAATAAGCTATATCAGTAAATTGTCCAATCGAAATACAACATGACTTTTACAAACTTTATAAAGCGGCCGGTGCTTTCGACGGTGATTTCCGTGGTCATCGTCATCCTTGGTTTCATCGGACTTGCCACACTGCCTATCGAGCAGTATCCTGACATCGCACCGCCTACTGTCGTTGTTTTCACCAGCTATCCCGGTGCCGATGCCGAAACGGTGAAGAACTCCGTGCTTGCACCGCTTGAAGAGAGTATCAACGGTGTGGAAGGCATGGACTATATGAGCTCGTCTGCATCGAGTGGTTCGGCGAGCATCTCCATACTGTTCCGTCAGGGCATGAACCCCGACATGTGTGCCGTCAACGTGCAGAACCGAGTAAGTCAGGCTCAGGCTTTGCTGCCTGCCGAGGTTACTCAGATCGGTGTGACGGTGATGAAGCGTCAGACCTCACAGGTCATCATGTATACGCTGACCTCGGATGGCCGCTATGATGACGAGTTCCTGACAAACTATTCAAATATCAACGTTGTTCCTGCCCTGAAGCGTATTCAGGGTGTCGGTGACGTGCAGAGCCCTGGTGTGAAGACCTATTCAATGCGTATCTGGCTGAAGCCCGACGTGATGAAGCAGTACAACCTCATGCCCTCTGACATCACTGGTCTTCTGGCAGAACAGAACGTTGAGGCTGCTCCGGGTACGTTTGGTGAGCGTTCGGATGTTTCCTTTGAGTATGCCATGCGTTATACGGGACGTCTGAAGAGTGCCGAAGAGTTCGGTAACATCATCGTCTCGAGCGATGCCTATGGCAACACGTTGAAGCTGAAGGACGTGGCAGAGATTGAACTGGGCGGACTGCAGTATAGTGTGTCGATGAAGAATAACAACCTGCCCTCCGTAATGGGTATGGTTCAGCAGATTGCCGGCTCAAACGCCAACCAGATTGCTGTCAGCGTGAAGAAGGAACTGGAGGAACAAGCCAAGCTCTTCCCCCCGGGCATGTATTATAAGATAAACTACGATGTCACGGAGTTCCTCTATGCCAGTATCGAAGAAGTGGTGTTCACGCTGTTCATGACGCTGTTCCTGGTGTTCCTTGTGGTCTATTTCTTCCTTCAGGACTTCCGCTCGACGCTCATCCCGCTGATTGCCGTGCCGGTGTCGCTGGTCGGTACGTTCTTCTTCCTGAAGATATTCGGCTTCTCCATTAACCTGTTGACACTGTCAGCGTTGCTTTTGGCTATTGCCATTGTGGTCGACGATGCCATTGTGGTTGTCGAGGCCGTCCATGCCAAGCTTGACCAGGGTTATAAGAACTCTCTCCGTGCCTCTATCGATGCGATGAACGAAATATCGGGAGCCATCATCTCCATTACGCTGGTGATGTCTGCAGTGTTTATTCCGGTGTCGTTCATCGGGGGTACCAGCGGTACCTTCTATCGTGAGTTCGGTGTGACGATGGCTGTCGCCATCGTTATCTCGGCTCTGAACGCCTTGACGCTGTCGCCGGCCCTTTGTGCCATCTTCCTGAAGCCCCACGACAAGGACGGTCATGAAGTGAAGATGTCGCGCATTGACCGTTTCCACGCTGCTTTCAATACAGCCTACGACAAAGTGTTGGGCAAATATAAGAAGGGCGTTGAGAAACTGGTTCGCAAGCCTGTCTTAACGGCTATAGCCGTCGTTGTCGGTATTGCCGTGTTGGCAACGACAATGACGACGACGAAGACCGGTCTGGTTCCCGACGAAGATACCGGAACGCTCTTCTGTACTGTTTCGATGCCCCCTGCCACCTCTGTGGCCCGCACCCGTCAGGTCATCGACCAGGTAGACTCCATGTTGGCTGCCAATCCAGCCATTCTCAGCCGTGAGCAGATACAAGGTTATAACTTCATTGCCGGTGCCGGTTCCGACCAGGCCACCTTCATCATCAAGCTGAAACCCTTCTCAGAGCGTCAGCGCGGTTTCTTCTGGAAACTTTCCGGTCTTTGGCAGGGCGACGGTTTCTACCGCTTCTTCGTCAATCCTTATGATGCCACGATGGTGTTGGGTATGATTTACAAGCAGACAGCTCAGATTAAGGATGCCCAGATACTGGCATTTGCTCCGCCAATGATTCCCGGCTTCTCAGCCAACTCCGGTGTCTCGCTGGTGATGCAGGACCGTACGGGTGGCGACCTGACGAAGTTCTTCGGCATTGTGAAGGACTATCTGGCAGAACTCAACAAACGCCCGGAGATACAGATGGCAATGACCTCCTACAACCCGAGCTATCCGCAGTATATGATTCATGTCGACGTAGCCAAGTGTAAGCAGTCGGGGCTGTCGCCTCGCACTGTACTCACGACGTTGCAGGGTTACTATGGTGGTCTCTATGCCTCTAACTTCAATGCTTACGGTAAGCTCTATCGTGTGATGGTTCAGGGTGATCCGGCCACGCGCATGACTTCCGAGAGTCTTAATAATATATATGTACGCACGCCCGCGGGAATGGCACCTATCAACGAGTTCTGCCATCTGGAGCGCGTCTATGGTCCTTCCAACATCAACCGTTTCAACCTCTTCACCTCCATCAATGTCACGGCGACCGTTGCCGGCGGCTATTCAACGGGTGAGGCCATCAAGGCTGTTGAGGAAGTGGCTGCCCAGACGTTGCCCACCGGTTATACCTACGACTACTCAGGTCTGACCCGTTCCGAGGCAGCCTCGAGCAATTCTACAGCACTTATCTTCGTGTTGTGCTTCCTGTTCATCTACCTCATCCTGTCGGCTCAGTACGAGAGCTATATACTGCCCTTGGCCGTCGTCCTGTCCGTACCTTTCGGACTGGCAGGAGCCTTCCTGTTTACTCAGCTCTTCGGTCATGCCAACGATATCTATATGCAGATTTCGTTGATTATGCTCATCGGTCTGTTGGCAAAGAATGCCATTCTGATTGTGCAGTATGCCTTGGAGCGCCGTGAACTCGGTATGGCCATCTCATGGTCGGCCGTGCTGGGTGCTGCTGCCCGTCTGCGTCCTATCTTGATGACATCGCTTGCAATGGTCATCGGTCTGTTGCCGATGATGTTTGCTTCGGGTGTCGGTAAGAACGGTAACCAGACGCTGGGAGCCGCTGCCGTCGGCGGTATGCTGATAGGTACGTTGTGCCAGGTCTTCGTGGTGCCGGCCCTGTTTGTCATCTTCGAGTCGCTTCAGGAGAAGTTCCGTCCGATGAAGTTCGAATCCGAGACCAATGAAGAGGTGGCAGCCGAACTGGCCCAGTATGCCCACGGCGTCGTACCTAAGGACTATCAAGTAGAAGAATAAATAATTAGGAATGAGTAATTGGAATTAGATATTATGATTACCCGAAGCAAAATAAACATCCTTATATTAGGCCTTGCAGCCGTGACCCTCACAGGCTGTAAGAGCCTTTATGGAAAATATGAACGTCCGGAGGTGAATATGCAGGGCATTGTCCGCGATCCTCTGTCGCTCACCGACACGTTGGCCGTCAGCGATACCACTTCCTTCGGCAATATGCCTTGGCGAGAGGTCTTCACCGACCCGCAGTTGCAGTCGCTGATCCAGCAGGCCCTCGACAACAACCCCGACCTGTTGAATGCGGCCCTGAACGTGAAGATGGTCGAGACGCAGCTCACGGTGGCCAAGCTGGCCTTCCTGCCGCAGATCACCTTCACTCCCCAGGGAACCATTGCCTCGTGGGACGGCAACAAACCCACAAAGACCTATCAGCTGCCCATCGCAGCCTCATGGAATATCGACCTCTTCGGCCGCATCCTTTCCCAGAAGCGTTCTGCACAGATGCAGCTGCTGGCCACCAAGGACTATCAGACCGTTGTCAAGACCAATATCATCTCGGGTGTAGCCAATATGTACTATACGCTGATGATGATTGATGCCCAGATGGAAGTCATCAACGGAATGGAAGACCTGACCGAGAAGACCTGGAACCTGATGAAAGAGTTCAAGGGCAGCCGTCAGGGCTATACCGAAGCTGCCGTCACCAGTGCCGAGGCCAACTATCTCTCGGTGAAAGCCCAGAAGGTAGACCTGCTGCGCCAGATGC
>Ga0310697_10003040_pt1 | contig 17198 bp, 10 predicted proteins | sample 172DNAGHGlowgp2_FD_203883 | JGI IMG/M metagenome (GOLD analysis project Ga0310697, IMG submission 203883) | Sheep rumen microbial communities from Palmerston North, Manawatu-Wanganui, New Zealand - 1728 DNA GHGlow gp2 (v2) (version 2) | ecosystem: Host-associated > Mammals > Digestive system >... | reverse complement strand
GTAAGGGTCGCTCTCAGTAAAAAGATATGGGAACGTGCTTGTAGATACCTATTTCATCTTTCCTTGTTGGTGAAGATGGGGGATCATCGACATGTGGGTAATCCCGCGAATCTTGGATGATCTTGACGAAAGTGAGTCAGCATTTTATCTCTTAATCCCTTTAGTTAGGGCGAAAAGTTATGTAGATGTCCACTTTAGTCAAAATCTCTTGCATTTGTGTCTAATATTTTTAAACTGTGAGTTAGTTTACTGTGTGGAGACACAGAAACCCAACCCTGTTTGGTATTTTAATTTGTGACTTTTTATTTTTATTCAACAAAACACATGAACATTAAAAAGTTGTTCTCTGTTGCTGCTGTAGTTACATTCCTTGGAAGTACTTTCCTTCCTGGATTAGCATTGGCTGCTACACCAGACACAGAACTTGGAAAAGCCTATGAATGGGCTTACGCTAATGGTATCACTACAAAGGATACTTATGAAGCTGCTAACATGACAGCTCCTATAACAAGAGCTGAAATGGCTAAAATGTTATCAAATTATGCTAAGAAGTTCCAGGAAAAGACTCCTGATACTTCTGCAACTTGTAATTTCAATGATACTGCTTCAGTTGGTGGAGACTTAGCTGTAGCTATCGTTGAATCTTGCCAATTAGGAATTATGGGTCAAGGAATTAGCAATTTCAGACCATACGACACAATTACTAGAGCTGAATTCGGAACTGCTTTGTCAAGAGTTCTTTGGGATAAAACTTACGAAGGAGGAACTCCTTACTATGCAGGACACTTAAACGCTCTTAAAGCTGCTGGAATTATGACAGTTATCGCTAACGCTGAATCTATGAAAGAAGTTAGAGGATATGTAATGTTAATGCTTATGAGAAGCGAGAACGAAACACCTTCAATCTGTGAAGAGACAGACGTTAAAGTAATCTGTGCAGTAGAAGAAGCTGCAGAAGAATACAAAGACTGTCCAGCTGCTTGTAGAAAAGACAACAGCAAAGAAGAAGACAACGGAGAAGATGAAGTTGTTAAATCTGGAAGCTTAGTTGTATCTTCAAGTGCTGCTGATGACAGAAGCGTTGTTGTTCCTGCTGCAGGTAAAGAAGCTGTTTCTGATTTGGATACATTAACTTTCAAAACATCTGAAGAAGTAACTATTTCAAAGATCGTTCTTGAAAAATATGGATTCTCAAAAGCTGATGATTTAATCGCTGAGGAAGGTATATGGTTAGAAGATGAAGATGGTAACGAAATTACTACTAAATCTACTCCAAACTCAAAAGGATTAGTAAATCTTACAGTTAAGAAAGATTACAAGAAAGTTGATGGAACTTTTAATGCAACTATCGTTGTGAAGACAAAAGGATCTGACACTGTATCTAATGGATCTATCGGATTTAAAGTATCTGATGTAATCTCTACAGCTAAAGATGTAGATTTATGAAACTATAAAGCATATAAATACGATATCGTTGCATACGATGGAGTATCTGCTAAAGTTACTGCAAGATGAGGATCTAAGGATTATAACTGGGAAGCTGGTGAATCTTATGAGATTTCTAAGTTCAAGATTAAAGCTCCTGATGATTCAGCTATCGTTGTTAAGAGCATCACTCTAACAAATAAAGCAATAGATGGTGATGAAGATGTTCTTATGGATACATACGATTTCTTGGATGTTGATAGTATAGAAGTTAGCGTTGCAGGTAAAACTGTAAAAGCTAATGCAAGCATTAATAAAGATGAAGAATTAACAATCTCTTTCAAGAGTGATGTAGAACTATCAGCTAAAGAAAATGTAGAATTTATAGTGTCTGCTGAATTAAATGATGATTTTGATGAATACGGTGAATACATTCATTTCACATTATGAACAACTGATGTATCAGCTACTGATAAAAACAATGCAAGAATTACAGTTACTGTAGGTAATGCAGATTTCTTGAAATATAAATTCAATGGAGGTAAAGTAAAATTTACTAATAATAAATTGGGAAATGTAGATGCATCTATTAACTCTAATGATGTTCTTATCGCTGATGGTACTGTTAGTATAGGTGAGTCTCTTGAATGAAAAGCTACTCTTACTATTTCAAATAAATCATTCCTTGCATGTCCTGAAGTAAATGATACAGAATGTACAGATGAAGAAAAAACAACAACTCTTTATCCAGTAAATGCTATTGAGGAAATCAGATTGTTGGTTGCTGATGATGAAGTTAACGGTACTATTACTAATAAGACATCAGAATCTGCTACTGTAACTTTCAACAATCTAGATATTACTGAGTCTGGAAAAGTAAAAGTATATGTAGATTTAGATGAGGATGCTAGATATCAAGGACAATCTATGACATTCAGTTCTATAACTTGGGAGTTAAAATACTCTGATGCTACAAAGACTTCAGCACCATTAGTAGATAAATCTGGATCTATCTCTGTATCTAAACTTAATCTTACTGAAGCTAAAGGATCTTTGACTAATACAGTTACTGATGATGTTGAATACAACAATAATGAAGTAAATACATACACTATCTTCGAATGAGTATATACAGCTAAGAAAAATGACATATACTTAAATGAATTTACTGTTACTCAAGTTGAAGAAGGAAAAATTACAACAGCTTCACCTATTACATTCTATCTATCAATAGATGGTGATGAAGTAGCTGATGCTAAATTTGACACTACTAAGAAAAAGGCTTCTGATAGCTTCTCTGATACATTAATTAAGGCTGGTCAATCAGCTAAAATTAAATTGGAAGCTGAAATAGATGCAAAAGAAAATCTAACTACAGAAAATCCTAAAAAAGAATTAGGAAAGTTTGAACTTGTATTAAAAGGAATTGATGAAAATGATAATGATGCAGGATCTGCTACAAAGAAAACAACTTCTGTATCTATAGTTACAAAAGGAGCTGTATCAGTATCTACAGCTAATACTAAGAATACTGTTCTTAGAAAAGCAGCTGATGCTAAGATTGCTGAATTCACAGTTAAACCTGATTGAGCCAACTCTACAACTCTTGAAGATATTAGTTTCAAATTAACTTTCACTCCAAATAATTATGAAGGTGAAGCTAATCTATATGTAGATGGAACTAATGAAACTCTTGATTGTTCTGCAGGTTCTTGTTCTGCATCACTAAATAAAGATGTTGATTCTGATTGAGTAGCTATTAGAGTTGAATTAGATTCAGAGTATGCTGGTACTGTTACGTTAGATACTCTAAAAATTAACGATAAACCATTCAATTCTAGAACATTCAAAAAGAGATTTGAAAATGCTGTAGTATCAATTTCAAAACAATCAAGTGATGGAGCTAGTACAAAATTCACACTTTCTCTAGACAAGAAGTCTTCTGATAGCATCTCTAACGTTGAAGTATGTCTAGCTAAAAATGCGACAGCTACAATTGTTTGTTCTGATGAGGAAGAAGCAACAACTCCTTGGACAATATTAAAGAAAGGTGAAGTATCTGATTGAGATACTGCTAGTGTACTAGAAGGTAACGAAGCATTATATGTTGTTGCACTTAGATATAAGATTACTGATGCAGAAGAATACACAACAATAAATAAGTACGATTACGAAGATTTCTTCAAGATTGGAGAAGATGATGTAATTGTTAAAAAAGCATCTAACAACTAATATCTAGAAAGGATTCCTCTTCGGAGGAGTCCTTTTTTTAAGTTTTATTATTTGATAATTAAGAAATTGATGACATTAGAACAATTATTATGAATACTAAATACAAAGTGAGGTAAAGATATTACAATAAATCTTCTAACAAAGCCTGAAATGTTAGTAAAATCAAGAGATAATCCATCAGTTAGAAATCCATATATAAATTGATTGGAAAAATATCAGAAAATAAAGTGTAAATATATATTTAATTATGAAGAAGAAGTGAATAAACAAAGAATTTTAGAATGAAAAGTCCCTGATTTTAAGGCTGAGCCATGAATTGTATGAAAAGTAATTCAAAGAGATCCTACTATTTTAGAGACTAAAAGTTGAAATTTACTTTTACAGCTTATGGTTATAGAAAGAATTGAAGTAGTCTATAAATTTAACTGAACTATGATACCTGAAGCTCAACTTGAACAGTATCTAAAGCAGACAAAAAAGAGCAATCCTAAACAATGATTAGAACATGAAATTGAAATTATTAACCCAAAATTAGAATCGATTGTGTCTATTGAGTAATGGTTTTAAATTAATTTGTAAACGACTCTTAATTTATTTTAAGAGTTTTTTTATTTTGAAAAAATAATTTCATAAAAATTTATTAATTTTTATTGTTAATGCTTTTAAGAATTATAACTAATAAATGAAATGATCTTTTATCCAATCATTATAATAATTTTCTTCTATTTTCTTTCCTCATGTTCCTATTATATATTTATTTCTCCAATAATCATCTTTTTTCATTATTTTTATTAGTTCTTTTTTTGATTTTCATCGATTTTTAACGATAAATTTATATTCTATATCATATCAATCTGAGTCACTTCAATCAATTCTTTCTCAATTTTCATCTTCACAACGATATTTCCATCGCCATGCAAGCCTTTCTAGAACTATTTTTAATTTTTCATTTGATAAAGAATTATCCATTGCTAGTGATATACAAGCTCAAACCAAAGCACAAAACATTGGGATAATAATATCTTTAATAGAATCTTGCCAACTTATTCAATCTCACAAACTTTTTCAATCATATTTAGAAATAGCTAATAAAATACCAACAATAATAGATATTATGCATATGAGAATTAACCCATAAACCCATTTTTTGAAACAACTGTTGTATTTATTCATGATTTTATAGTAGTAATGAAATAAAATTTTATATTAATTCATTTTTATATCTATTCTTTATATTTATTATCTAAATTGCAAAATCCAGACTTTTTTATTTTGAAAAAATTTTCATAAAAAGAAAAAGTTTGATTTCAGATTAAACTAAACCGAGCTAGTGCGAACGCCACAAACTTTTTCGACCTAAGAGTATAGATGAAATGAGTTTGTTTATCAAGTTCTTAATAATTATATTTTTCAGTTTTTCGGTATTACCGAAAGACTCGTTATTTCATTTATTTTCTTAGTTTGTTTACCATTTTTCAGTTCGTGACAATTTGTCACGACCTCAATTTATTTTTTATCATAGAGCATCATTTCAGATTGTCCGATTTTCTCGGATGACTCAATAGCTTATTCTGATTACTGTGGGGATTATTGAATAAATTTTTGTAATTATTCTGTCAAAAATAATCTTGATAATATAAATAAGAACCTTATACTATACATAGTTTTATTTTACCTATTCTTGAAATGACTGATATTGATTTCGATAATTGGAATGAACAAAAAAAGAAAATAGATAAAGCGATTTCTCCAATTTCTTTTAAAGAGAGGGATGTATTTTTCTTGAAAATGTGAAAAAATATTAGATATGAACAGAACTGAAAATGAACAGATTTTTCTAGGCCTGTTGTAGTAATAAAAAAATTTAATAATGATATATTTTGGTGATTAGCATTAACATCCAAACAGAAAGTTTGACCTTATTATTACAATTTTTACACCAATGATAAATCACAGTGTGCGATTATATCTCAATTAAGATTATTTGATAAGAATAGACTTCTCAAAAAGATCTGAATGATTAGCGAAAATGATTTTTTGACATTAAAACAAAAAATCAAAGACCTTTTGTAGCCTTTGATATTGTATGCTCCGACAGTGTCGGAGCGATCCCGAAGGAATTTTGTATTTAAAATATAATTATTTTTTTAATAAATGCAAATATTTTTACAGTTTTTTGTTAAACTAGTATTATCATTTAAATTGAAGTTTTTCTTTAACCTCACCTCAGTTTCTATCCATAGTCCCTCTAAATCTCCCCATATCAGGGGAGACTACTGAGGCTTCCACCTCTAGATGGAGATTTTCATAGATTCTTCGGCAAAAGTCTTAGAATGACAAGTGATTCTCAGATTTATAAAAACTCCCAAAAAATTTGCATTTTCTTCAAAAAAAAGTTATTATTATACATAATTTGAAAATTATATTTTTATTTCAAACAAAAATAAAATGTCTTTCTCATCAAAACTATTGCAAACTCTAATTAGATTCCGTTATCGCGTAGAGATTAAGTGAATGGATTTATTGGATCAAAAGGGATCAAAGTTAATCCTACCATCTCATGTGGCTTTGATGGATCCTGTGATTATGTTTGCATATCTATGAGATAAGAAAAGCTTAAGCCCAGTTGTAACTGAAGACTACTTTAATATCCCTGTCCTAAAACAGGTTTTTAATTCTATTTGAGCTATTCCAGTTCCAGATTTAACGAAGAATAGTAAAGAATTAGATACTTCTAAAATCGTATGAAATATTAGAAAAGCTTTGGAGAATGACCATAATATTTTACTTTATCCTCAGTGAGCATTAGCTCGTCAGGGATTCCAATCTATCGTTGGTAAAAAGACTGCTTTCATGATTGCTCAACAAGCTCCAAAAGATACTAAAATTCTGACTGTAAATATCCGTTGACTTTGGGGTTCACGTTCGTCTTGGGCATGGACATGAAAAGCTCCAAATCTCGCATTATTTGCTCTCAAAGGATTACGATTCATCCTTTGAAATTTATTCTTCTTCGTTCCAAAGAGAAAAGTGGAAGTTGAGATCAAGGATTCTACAGAAGTTTTGCATAAAGTAGAAAAGAAATGACTCGATGCTTTCAATCAGGAATTGGAAAAGATTTATAACGCAAAATGAGAAGAAAAACTGAATTATATGACAGGTTTATCTTGGTATAATACTACTAAGAACCATAAAGAACCTGCAGTTATTGAATGATCTATCAGAGATTTGAAGAGAAGTTCATTCAATGGAAATGCTGATATTCCAGCTGATGTTTTGAATAAAGTTACAGCTATAGTGAAAAAAATTAAACCTGAATTTGCTGGGAAAATCTGACTAGATACTAACTTGATTCTAGATTGTTTCTTTGATTCACTAGATATGGCAGAGCTCAAATCGACTGTTCAGTCAGCTTTTAGTGATGCTTCTAATCCTCCACTTTTGGATCTAAAAACTGTAGGAGATGTGTCTATGATGGCCATCGGACAGTCTGCTACTACTGAAGAAATGAAACCATGTGAATGGAAATATTCTGGAGACTCTAAATTGATTTATGCTCATATCAAGTGATTGATAAATAAAGATTCTACAATTTTGACTCTGATGAAAGAATCTCTAAAACATAATAAATCTGATGGATTCTGTTATGATTCAATATTCGGAGTTCAGAGTAGAAATGATTTCTTGATTAAAGCATACTTAATTGCTGATCTACTCAAAAAGATGCCATGAGAAAAGATTGCGATTATGCTTCCATCTTTGAGTGCAACTTCACTATTAGTAGTTGGATGTTATTTAGCTAAAAAAGTCCCCGTTATGCTAAACTGGACACAATCAGAAGAAGCTTTTTCTCACTGCATCAAATCTCAAAATGTAAAAGTAATTCTGACTGCTAAATCATTCTTCCAGAAGGTTCAGACTCCATGGTTACAGAAATATAAAATGACTTTCTTTGAAGATGTACTGAAAGATATCTCATTAGTTCAGAAATTGACTGCAGTTTGTAAAGCTATGAGATTTAAGATCCCTACAGATATCTCAAAGGTTGCAGTAGTTCTTTTCACTTCATGAAGTGAATCATTACCAAAAACTGTAGAATTGACTCATGAAAATATTCTGAATGACTTATTGTGAGCAGCTGGAATTGTTGGTATTAAAGTAAATGATGTAGAAATCTGTTATTTACCACCATTCCATTCATTTGGATTTGCATTATGAGTTATAATGCCTCTTATTTCATGAGCTAGAATCGTATTTACTCCAGATCCAAACGACTCCAAAACTATTGCTGATTTAATCGGACATACTAAATCAACTTTCCTATGTTCTACTCCAACTTTCCTTAATGGAATAGTTCAAATCGCAAAAGATGATCAGCTTAAATCTCTACGTATAGCTATCGTTTGAGCAGAAAAATGTCCAAAAGAATTATTCACTAAATTCTCTAAAAAATCTCCAAATGCTACAATTATTGAATGATATGGAATCACAGAATGTAGTCCAGTTATCGCTGTAAATCCATTCAAAAAATGAGTTGAAATTAAGAGATGAACAGTTTGACTACCTATTTTAGGACAGATTGTAAAGATTATAGATTTAGATACTCATGCAGAGCAGCCAGCTAAAAAAGAATGAATGATCTATGTAAGTGGATTAAATGTATTTGGATGATATATAGATAAAAAACTAGAATCTCCATTCGAAGAATTTGATGGTAAAAAATGGTATAAAACTGGAGATTTAGGATTCTTGGATAAGGATGGATATCTCACTATCTCATGAAGACTCAAGAGATTCGTAAAAATCGCATGAGAAATGATTTCACTTCCAGCTATTGAAACAGTTCTTTCTCGTAAATGGAAGCATAGTGATGGAACTGAATGTTTAGCGGTTGAAGCTGAAGAGAATGAATGAAATGTAAAATTAACGTTATTTACTACAGAAAAACTCGGAACTAATGAAGTAAATGACTTCCTTCATTCACAATGAATGACAAACCTAGTTAATATCACTTCGATAATTCAATTAAAAGAAATTCCAATGCTTGGAACATGAAAGGTCGATCACGTACAATTAAAATCAATTCTACAAAATTGAACAACGGTACAACCTAGCAAAACTACATCAAAATCTAAAGAACAAGTAAAAGAAAAAACTTCATCTTCAAAAAAATCAAAAAAATAGAAACAGTATGTTATTCTGAGCGTAGCGAAGAATCTTAAAAAATATGGATAATATCCTTTACTTCCAAATAACAGACACATTAGATCATATTTATTCATTGTATTCAATTGTAAAATGTATTTATCTGTAGTATTATGTAACGAAAATCTATACGAAGAAGCTAAATGATTTTTTCTGCAACAATGAAGAAGTGATTTGATGGTGAAAGATCAGAATTCTTTGATTTGAGCATATTTGATTACTAAATATTTGAGACAGAACTGAAAACCAAACTATATGTTCATAGATGGTGTATATACGTATGAAGAAATGTTTTTTACTACATCTCATAGCGATGATTTTTTGATGTTGGCTGTAGATAATAAAAAAGTAGCAGTAGATATTGAAATTATTCATCATAGAGATGTTTCATTACTTCGTAATGTAAAAATTCCTAATTCGAAATATTCTAAGTGGGAAAATTTTTACATTCAGCGATGTGCTAAAGAATGTCTAGTAAAGTTCCTAGATCTAACTAGTAATGATATGAAAAATATGAAAGTCTCAAAATTTGATCCTCATAAACATTTTTCAGTAGGTGATTGGGAATTTGAATCGATGATTACATTAAGTTTCAAATGAGAAGATTATAGAATTCACGTAGATGTAAAAAATGGTAGAGTAATGGCTATAATGAAGCAAAGCTCTACTGCAAAAAATAATAAAAATAATAGTCTGCCTTTTGTTCCTCCACCACCAGATAATGGACAGTACTTGTGTAGTATGGAGAGACAGTGAATGTTTAGACCTATAGACTAATTTTTGTACTCTCATTTGAAATGATCTTCCTTCTTGTCATCCTGTCAACAAGGAAGTTTTTTTATAAGGAAAAGATATACATTCACCCCAAAGAATAATGCTGCCATTATCAAGAAAATGATTATCTTATGAGTTCTATTGGTTCATTGCATTAGCATGAGTATCATCATGATGATTGACCAGATTCGCACGAATGCACGAACTTCTCACCTAGTCCATCATAAACGCAACAAACGATGATGCATATGTTTATAGTCTCATTGCATTGGAGATCTTTTGAGAATAAAGACTCTGTAAAAGATTATCCATATCGCATCAAATATCACGAGCGACAAAGCAACGATAAGTGTTCATATCTTCGTTCCTCCGAGAACGGAGAGATACGCTAAACCGAACGCAAGGAACATTGTTCAGATATCTCTAATCAATGCGCTAGGTTTAATTTCTATAATGGTATAAACTAGTGAAATCACTGCTAAAACTAATGATAAATTTTGTACAAAGATCAAAGTATCGTAATTTGTGTACTGTGTATATGATGGTAGCACCACCCACTCAATCAATCCAAAAATAGTAAAAAATCAGATTGTTAAAACTCCGTTTCATTGTGCATTGATTCAGTCTATCCAATTCACAGCGTTAGTTACAAATGCTGACCAGATAGCAAAAGCAATATACAAAACCCATTGAGGTAGGACTATTGCGTTATTTCACAGAAGTAATTCGAAATTCTCAGTTCCACTAATATACAAAGCTAAACATGCAGCAATTAGGTGGACCAAAAATCTAGCCCAAGCTGGGATTTTAAACTTTATTTTTCAAATATATTCAAGTTCTGTAATAGTCTCAACTATCACTATCAATGTCCCTCATGCCAAGAATCATAGCAAAAGTCTATTCGTTCGCATTTCAGGGAAAAATAGAGCAATTATGATGAGAAAGATTAAATAAACTACGATTCATTGCATAGTTGGGACAGGTTTTCTAGTTCACTTTAAGTCTTTTCATGGTTTATCGAGGATATTTAACTTTCTGAAAATTTTGATTCCACATCGAGAAAGGAATGTGGTCAAAGCGAGAATACATAGACAAGTCGTTCGAATATTCATAATCTGCAATATGAATAAAAATCTGATTTATTTTTATTAATTGAATCAGAAAAAACAAGCACAACCAAAAATTTTTATTTATATTTGATTTTTAAGAGAAGATGATTATATTGTACCTACAGCATTAAATATGCTGAGGTGATGGAACTGGTATACATGTACGCTTGAGGTGCGTATGCCTTATGGCTTGAGGGTTCGAGTCCCTTCCTCAGCAGTTACAATTACCATACATTGGGGAATCGTCTAATGGTAGGACACCGGACTTTGACTCCGTTTGTCCAGGTTCGAATCCTGGTTCCCCAGAATTGATAATGCGGAGTGGAGAAACGGTATCTCGTCGGGCTCATAACCCGAAGGTAGGTGGTTCAATTCCATCCTCCGCAACCAAAAAAAAGATTTGACAGTCGGGACTAGCTTAATTGGTAGAGCATCAGACTCTGAATCTGGGGGTTCTAGGTTCGAATCCTAGGTCCCGAAAATTAAAAAACAATGAGAGGTAATGGTGGAATTGGTAGATTTAAGGGAATTATCCTTAAACTATGAGGAATGGTTGAAAAATAAGTTAGAAAACGTAAGCATATAGTGTATGCCGGGATGGTGGAATTGGTAGACACGCTTGGCTTAGAACCAAGTGCCTTACGGTGTGCAGGTTCGAGTCCTGTTCCCGGTAATTAGCAAAAAGCACTCTTCAAAGAGTGATTTTTTGTTTTTAAGAAAAAATCATGTCCCTAAAATAGACCCCGGGGGTCTAAAAGAAAAAACTCCATCCCGAAGGATAGAGTCTTTTCAAAAGGTACATTATAAGATTAGTCTTTTGCTTTGAAGATCTTCAAATAAGTATCTCCAACCTTGAAGTAATCTTTGTAATCATCCTTTTCAATTGTTATAGTAGTTTCAGCGTTATTATTATCAGCATCAACAACTATATATGAAACTGTTTCAATGAACGCTTGTTCAGATAGATTAGAAGCAGATTCATTTAATTCAGCTCAATCTGAATATGTAGTACCAGCACTTCAGAAAGTAATAACTTTCTGGTTAGCACCAGCAGCTGTAGATATTTGGATAGTCTTTACAGTATATCTAGAATCATTCGAATCAATAGTTGCAGTGAATTTAGTTTCATCTTTATCTGCAGATTGACCGAATATAATTATTGCAGGTGCAAATGCTCTCTTGAATGTTGTTCATTGTGATTTGTTATTAGCTTCTACTACTTTTAATTCATAAGCTCAAGCAGCTAAGTCATCTGCTTTATAACTAACCTCAACTACAATTCATTCTTCAGATACATTTTCATTTATATCATCAACTGTAATTGTTGCTTCTTTATTATTAACTGTAGCATTGAAATCTTTTTCATCTCCATCTACTTTAATTACCAAGTTTTTATTCAAAACTGTTCCATCCAAATCAATATCAGCTGCAGCAAATGTTTTTCATTTCAAAGATAATAATAAATCTTCAAGATCAAGATCACTACCTTTATTAGATGGTTTAACTCTGAATTCTGCAAGTTTTACATTAGATTCAGTTAATTTAAGTGTATTACCTTCGCTACTACCGTTATCAGATACAGTAATAGATCCTTTAGATACGAAGCTCATAGGAGCTAAATCAGCAGAATCTGTTCCAGCTTCAACTCCATTTTCATCTTCTCATTTAAGAGTTAGTTCGTATTTGTAATTATCAGCAGGAGCTGGTTGATTATTAACTAATTTTTCTTCAATATAAACATCAGCTTCAATCTTAACTTTTACAGATTCTCATTTCTTAACTAATACATTATCAGAGAAATACTCAGAACCAGAAACTCCATTCATTTGAATTTCAGCAACAGCTGTTCCATCTACAGATAGATAGAATGTCAAATCTTCATTAGTTTGAAGATCTTTACCTTGAGCGTTTGTTATTTCTTTTATAGCAAATTGTTTAAGGTAAACATCTCATTTTTTAGCTGTATAAGTTCATTCAAATACAGTCTTCTTTGAACTTCCTCCTCTAACAAATTCAACTTTCTTTGAATTATCATTTGAAAGAGATCATTTAGCAGCTTGAACCTTAACGTTGCTTATAGAAATAGATCCAACGAAATCTGTAGTTTTAACATCTTCACCAGAATCACTATATTCTCCAACTCTAGTAGCAGCACCAAACAAAGCTTTAGCAAATGTTGTAGTTCACATAGTGACAGTTAATCCTTGCAAATCATCATTATCTTCAATATCTGCAAGAATTTGAATCTTTCCAGATTTAGAGATTTCAACATCTTCAAATTTGAAAGCTGTTCATGCAGCATTTAATGTTCCATCAAATTCATCTCCATTTACTTTTATTGTTAATGTATCAATAGCTTGCACATCAGCTTTTGCTGCACATTTATATGTTGTATCTCATGAATTTTTAGTACAAGTCCAATTAGCATCTTCATATTTAGCAACATCAGCAGCAACAACTGCGTTATCGTTATCACTACTAACAGGATCTGTACCTGCAACAACAACCTTAGGAACGCTAATTGTGAAGTCATCTAATTCAATAGCTTCACCTCCTAATTCAACAGTACCTTCAGCTATAATTACATCTTCTGATCCTTGAGCAGCATCTATAGTTTTAGCTAATTTTGTATTAGAAAGAGTTATCTTTCCTCCATTGAATGTATATACAGGGAATTTAGCTGCAGCTGGAACTGTATTGATTTTTACTCTTGATTGATTTTTAGATTCAACTGCACTAATATCAGATTCATCATCTAATATTAAGTGTATATCTTTTCCTAATTCATCAAGATTTTTGAAAGTAACACTAATTGTAAATGTAGCGTTTTTCTTAGATTCAATATTTACATTATCAAATGAAACTCTTAAATCTCTTTTCTTAGCTGTATAACTTACTCCTTTTACATCTTTACCATCAGCTTTTACAGTTACTTCATCAACAAAGTCTGACAAATCTAATAAGCTAATAGCATTACCTGCTGCGTTATTTACTCCAGCACTAGCTTCATTTGTGAAAGAGAATCCGTTTACATCAACAGAAGCAGATCCGGCTTTAACCTGAACTCTAGCTACTTCGTAGCTCTCTCCTTCAGTATAATGGTAAGTTTTTGTGTTTCCTTTTGCTTCTACATTAACTGTAGTTCCATCATATTCTACCATATCGTATTGGTATGGAGTATAATTAGAAAGGTTAGTATCTTTAGCTGAAGATTCAATATCTGTAACTTTGAATCCAATTGTTCCAGCTTTAGTACCATCAGCGATATCAACAACGATAGTTAATTCGTCATCTTTAGCTATCTCTTTATAATCTTTCTTGAAAGTAAGAGTAATAGCATCTTTTGTACTAGTCTTTTCATTAGTAACTTTGTTACCTTGTTGATCTTCTAACCATACAGTAACTCCTTCATTAGATGAATATCCATATCTATCAAGAGTAATCTTTTCAAGAGTGATTTTTTCATCTGATTTGAAATTAAGTGTATCTAAATCAGATACTCCACCAATTACAACTTTTCTATTTGTTGCAGGATCAGCAGTTACTTCAAGGCTTCCAGATCTAACAACTGTATCTTCTTTTTCATCTTCTTTGCTGTTATCTTTTCTACATGCAGCTGGACAGTCTTTGTATTCTTCTGCAGCTTCTTCTACTGCACAGATTACTTTAACGTCTGTCTCTTCACAGATTGAAGGTGTTTCGTTCTCACTTCTCATAAGCATTAACATTACATATAATTCATCACGGAGCAACTTTTCACAATTTTATAATACAAAAAACATCGATGATTTTTTCATCGTAAATTTTTATATTTCAATCAAATTAATCCTTAAGTTCTTTAGTGATAATCAATAATAATCGCACCTGGATATGTCCGTTATATAGGAGTTAGTGAATATATAAATATCTATTCACAAGTTTTTAAGAACCTACTAACCCAATTCATCTCGTACTAATCTATTATTAATTATTTGGTTAATCTAAAATTAACCCAACTTCCCATTGTGAAGTACACCGTTCATAGTTTTTCTGTATCTTCACGTGATTTTGTTTAATTTTTTTGTTTTACCCCTGTTTTGTCATAAAGTAGAAATGAATTCTTCGACCTACCCCGCTCTAACTCGGTATACTATCCAATCGATGCACGTTGATAGCTACCCCAAATATGTCCGGTATGATTCCCGAATGTTTTTCTTTTTCTATGACAACAAAAATGGTAGCAATATTACTACCAATGTCAAATAAAAAATAACTTATTCAGATTTATTTTTATACAAAGAATCGCTCAGAAATAATATGTAGGTTAGTAGAAAATATCCACCGAAAACTAATATAATATATATAAATATATTCATATGTTGAACAGATAAGTTATATCATCGATGAATTAGCACTCAAACCAATATCGCAACAGCTATTCTCCAGATTTTTTGCCAGATATTCAAATTTTTCATAGATTGCTGCTGATATAATTTATATAATACTAATGCAATCAATCCGGTAGCGATGAAGTGCAATAATGAAGTAAAGATTCATCTTCCAAATACTAATCCCCAAATTCATTCCTGATCAGCTGAAATGATTTCACTTCATAGGTAGAATAGATTTTCTATAATGCTGAATCATAATGCTATAAATATAGAAAAAAATAATAAATTTGATGAATAGAATTCCGTTTTGCTTACTTCATTTTCGGTTGCTCAGATTTTTAAGAATTCCTCTGAATATGCCAAAACTAAATAATATATCACAGTGGCAGATATTCATGCTTTAATTCAGAAAAATCCAACCACAGCGAATAATATCATCCAGATCAAGAATAAGAATCGAATCTGTTTTTTCTTCCAGTTTCAGCTTAATAATATCAAGAATAAAAAAATCAATCCACAGTAAAGCAAAAAATATCCCCATCGACTAAGCGACATTGTTCCATCTTGTATAGCTTCTAGTCCAGGAAAAATAGCTCTGATTATATAGTTGAATGCTAATAAAGATCCAACTAATAAAAAGCTGGTTCCAAATAATTTTCGGGAAATTTTTCTTTGTTGTTTTGCGAAAATATGCTGGATCAACCAAATCCAAAAATATCATAATAATATACACATGGCTATCGCTCCAACAATTTTCATACTTTTTCAAAGAATAAATTCATAATATAGTTTGTATCGTATATTTTTGCATAAATTTTTCAAGTATGGAAATCTATCTTGAATTTATCTAGGAAATATTTACTATTCTTTCAACATTAATTTAGGTATGGCGGGCTTAGCTCAGCTGGTTAGAGCATCTGATTGTGGTCCAGAGGGTCATGGGTTCGAATCCCATAGCCCGCCCCAGAATTAATGTTATTAACATAAATAACCTAAAATTTGATAAATATCCGGAACTGGTTATTTTTTTCTTGCCCAAAATTTCAAAGATAATATAAAATAGAAAGCTAAACAAAAAATATAATAGAATCATGAAAATTATCACCAAATCCAAAATGCCAAAATGGCTTACATTTGTCCTTCCATTTGATGCGGAGGAGTATGTGTTGAAGAGTGTTATTGTCCCATTTATGCTAATTGTTATGGTAGGAGTGTGGATATTCCTCTATGATCTCTGTGGTTCATCACTTGATTTACTAAGGACTATGATGACGTTATCCTTTGTAGGGTTATTCTTCTTCAGTGTGTGGTGGTTACTTTTGCATGCTGATATTCTACATGCCCTAAGGAGTAGACTAAAAATTCACTACCAAGTTACAGAAGATGAGGAAGATAAACTTATAACTCAAAAAAGGCTCAGAGGTTTACACATGAAAGTATAAATTACGTATTAAACCTAGGATTATGTATTCTAGGTTTTTTATAAAAATATTAATTTAAAAGCTAAATTTTAAAAAAGTCTGATTTTTTTTGACTTTTTTTGCATTTCTGAGTATAATTAATTATGGATTTTAAATTATATTACTCATTATGACCAAAAAAGAGTACATCCTATCAGTATTAGACTTATTCCCTGACTGGGAAATGTGATGGTGAATCAGAGCAATGGTTCAGAATGATCAGCTTGAAGATCATACTATGAATTTGCTCGTTATCGCATTAAAAAGAGCAATGGATAATCTAACTGATGTGATAAAAGAAAATAAAATGATGGAAACTATCCAAGCAGTGGAAAATTTTGATAAAAAGAAAAAAGAACAAGCAAAAAAAGATGCAAATACATTGAAAGAATTAGATTCTAAACTTAAAAATCTTTAATTCCTTAACCTCATAATAAAATGACAAAAAAAGTAGACAACAAAGAGGTGAAGGAAATTAAAACACCTCAAATGGATATTCTTGAATGACTTGAATCTGATCTTTGAGCATTGATTATGGATGAATCAAGTGGTTTATCAGATCTAGGTTCTCTTTCAAAGAATCTTTCTCATGAAAAATCTGAGAAGAAACTTACAAAACACAA
>Ga0310697_10003038_pt1 | contig 17201 bp, 3 predicted proteins | sample 172DNAGHGlowgp2_FD_203883 | JGI IMG/M metagenome (GOLD analysis project Ga0310697, IMG submission 203883) | Sheep rumen microbial communities from Palmerston North, Manawatu-Wanganui, New Zealand - 1728 DNA GHGlow gp2 (v2) (version 2) | ecosystem: Host-associated > Mammals > Digestive system >... | reverse complement strand
GTCTTGACAACATTCTCCTGACCATTATCCAGAACGAACGTCATCGTGTACTCATTAATCGTCCACTGAGCAGTCAGAGTCACATTCTCAGCTGGCATCGTTGCAGGGACGTCCTTGTCCCAGCCTGTAAACGTATAACCTTCCTTAGTCGGGTTAGCAGGAGCAGTAATAGCAGTGCCATAGTTCTGCTCCATCACTATATTCTCCTGACCATTATCCAACATAAACGTGATGGTGTACTGGTTGATAGTCCACTGGGCTGTAAACTTCAAATCGCCCGTAGTTCCCCTAACGATAGACACCTCAGTAGAAGGAGTCTCTTCACCCTCTTTCAGCCAACCAACAAAGGTATAGCCAGTTTTAGTCGGGTTCTTCAGCGTGAAGGTTTCCGTCTCTATGGTATAAGTCGTCGGGTTACCTTCCTCAATCTCTGCTTCCTCATCCAACACATAGGTAATTGTATAAGTGGTTGCCTTGAAATTAGCTGTCAGAGATACGTCTTCAGTAACTGTAAACACATACGGATTAACCTTTGATGCCTCATCTTCACCTTTAGTCCAATTCACAAACTCATAGCCAGTTGTTGGTGTTGCTGTCACTGTGACCTCACTGCCAGAATTATAAGAGCCACTTCCTGTAACAGTACCCTTGGTCTCGTCAGCAGAAACCACAGAAACAGAAACTTTCTTTGTTACTGTTACTGTAGCAGTATAATCCGGCTCTGTCACCAAGTCAACGGCTTCCTCACCGGAAGCATTCATACCTTTCAACTGTACGGAAGCAGTTCCTAAAGCCATATTTTCGGCAGCTTTCACCTTGAAAGTAAGTACAGCATCACCTTCCTTGTAACCATAATACTTTGTTCCACTACTAATCAAGAACGTCACATCATTTGGAGCTTTTAGATGTTCATCTAGATCATGTTTATTATGCAACCTTCCAGTCCTTAACACATACTTTGTCACGTTCTCCTCCTCATCTTCATCCCAAACTTCTGACGAAACAAAAGTAAGACCTTCACTCAAAATCATTTCTCCACCGAAATTAAACCTCTTGTCAGCTGGCGTAGTAGTCATTATCAGCGAGATTTCTTTAGTTTCGCCAGGTTCAATACTGAAGTCCTGCACGGAGAAGGTGACTTCATCTGCTTTTGCACCGATGATAGTCATGAATAAACTCAAAAGTAAAAATACACGTTTTTTCATTTGTATAAAATATTATTGGTTAAGTATCAACTTTATCATCAAAGACAAATCAACAGTATCATACTTGCCATCACCGTTCAAATCACCTGCCTCATTAATAAAGCGAGGATCTTCTATGCCAAGAATCTTATTAATCAGCAAAGACAAGTCAACAGTATCAATCTTCCCGTCGTTATTCACATCACCCAATATGACAGCTGGCTTTTCAGCCCACTGGGCGGTGTACATCAGGTTACCGGTTTTACTACCTTTTTCGATAGTCACATTCTTGGTAGGTTCCGTCAGACCTTCACCAATCCAGCCAATGAAGTCGTAACCTTCACGTGTCGGGTTGACCAAAGTGAAGGTCTCAGTCTCGATAGTATAGGTTGTAGGATACTCTCCATTGAAAGTACCACCAACCAGACTATACTCAATCTTATACTCTATGGCTTCCCACTGGGCGGTAAATGTCTTGTCCATAGCAGGAACGGTTGCAGGAACCTCACTATCCCAACCCGTGAAGTTGTAACCTTCCTTGGTCAAACCGTCTGGAACTACAATAGCAGTGCCATAGTTCTGCGTCATCACAACATCGTCATCACCATTTCCAAGTTTGAACGTTATTGTGTACTGATTGACGGCCCATGTAGCTGTGTAAGTGCGATCACCCGTACTATACTGAGCAATAGTTACCTCATCAGAAGTTCCTTCAATACCCGAACCTGTCCAACCTGCGAAGGTGTAACCTTCCTTAGTCGGGTTATTCAGCGTGATAGCTTTGCTCTCATAGTTGTACTCGGTAGGATTAGGCGTTTCTACGGAACCGCCGGCTAAATTGCAGGTGATGGTATAGGTAACCAACTCCCACTTGGCAGTAAACACCAAGTCCTCAGCAGGCATCTTTGCAGGAATAGGCTTATCCCATCCTAAGAAATTATAGCCGGTACGAGTCGGATCAGCAGGAACCGTCAGCGGAGAACCATAGGTCTGTGACTGAACGATTTCTGTCTGACCATTGCCCAGTACAAACGTTGTTTGATACTGTTTGACGGTCCAATGAGCAGTAAAGCCGAGATTACCAGAGCTTCCCTTAGTGATTGTGACATCCATTTTCGGTTCATCACCAAGACCTGTTCCTGTCCAACCAGTGAACTCATATCCCTCACGTACAGGATTAACCAACGTAAAGGTTGGGGTTTCTACATTGTAAGCAGCGGGGTTACTCTCGCCCTCAGGAAGTGCTCCTCCATCCAAATTATAAGTGATGGTGTAAGCTTCGCCTGTCATCCACGTAGCAGTGTAATCGCGATTACCTGTACTTCCCTTGACAATAGTCACAGTAGCATTGGCTACCGTAATACCTGTACCTTCCCAACCAGCAAAGGTATAACCCGTCTTAGTCGGGTTCTTCAGTGTGAAGGTCTCGGTATTAACGGTGTACTCTAGTGGGTTCGTATCACCCTGTGCCAATTGACCACCTTTAAGATCATAGCTAATGGGGTAGACCTCCACCTGCCACTGAGCAGTGTATATGCGGTTACCTGTCTTACCCTTCGGAATTGTCACGGCCATAGTTCCATCGGAGATATCCGTACCTGACCAACCCATGAAAGTATATCCCTTACGTACTGGATTCTTCAGCGTGATATCTTCACTCTCGATAGTGTAGTTTTCAGGATTGCTGTCACCAGCAGCCAACTCACCTCCACCAAGTCCATACGTAATGGTATAGGTGACAGGAGTAAATGTAACTGACAAGTCTACATTCCCATTCATAGTAACCGTACGTGGATTGTCGGTAACCTCATCCGACCACGCAGTAAACTCATAACCAGTAACTGGATTGGCCTTCACTGTGACTTGAGTACCACGGTAGTAGGAACCGGCTTCAGCACCAGTAACAGTGCCCTTTAACGGATCTGCTGTCACTGTCAGCTGAAAGACGCTGATGTTCAAAGCCTTCGGTGAAGACGGTATGCCCACCGCCTGACTACTCTGAAATACAATGTTGGCCTCTTCGTCAATAGACACCTCCTGATTAGCATCCTTCACATACACCTTGAACGACACCGTCTCGCCACTCTCTGCATTGCTACGCACACGCAAATAGCCGTAATGTACGGTCTGCTCGCTCACTGTTTGTGTCTGGATTTCACCGACGCCACGACACTCGTCACCGACAAACGCTGCCAACTCATAATTGCCTAAATCAGCAAAAGGCACCTCAACACCGTTTTTCTGCAACTGGTAATATACCGCCATGTCGTTCTGAAAGGCATCGATATCACATGTCCAGTGCGCCTGGGCACTGAGGGCCGAAGCCCACAGTGCCAGCACAACGCTGAACATGAATCTTACATGTTTTGTTTTCATAGTATTACTACTGTTTACTTATTACCCTTAAGTATTTTCTCGTAGTAGGTCTTACCCTCTGCCTTAATGGTAACGATGTACATACCGTCAGAAAGAGAGCCCGTGGTAATGGTTGCTCCAGTACCCAGGTTGCTGGCGCTCAGCACCATCACACCGCCCATATTGGTCAGCGTCAGGCTGTTGATATTCTTACCACCAGCATTGACCGTGATATAGCCGTTGCCAACAGAAATGAACAAATCCTTGTTCACTTCACTCATGCCAGTGGTCTCATTGCCCAAGGTCAGTTTCATGGGTGCGAACCAACTGCCACAATTGTCAGAAACGAAGGTTACGTTCTCAGCAACAGTGAAGTACTGCTCACTAGCCTTATTGTAAGCCTTGAAGGTAATCTCTTCGCCACCGTCACCACAGACGTTCATCATCAGGCGGCCCTTAATCCAACGACCTACTCCACGACACTCATCACCAGCAAAGGCAGCAACGACAAACTCACCATCATCATACTTCACACCATCCACATAGAATTCAGCGAACAGCGGCATGATATTAGGATAAGCATACTTGTCGTTACTCCAGGGACTGCCGATGAGCCAATTGCGCTTACCCACACGGCTGGCAGCTACAGACACGGTATTGGTATTGAATTGGATATCAGCGGTGGTAGCCGTCTTGAACAGATAGCCCTGACCGGGGTTCATAAGCTCCAAACCATTCCAAGTCTCTCCATCGTAGACAGCAGTACCATCATTGCCGACAATTTCATCGCCAACAGAAGCCTCAAAGTATTCCAAGGCCTCATTCACTGTCATTGTCTGATTCAACGGATAGCCTATCCAGTTCCAACCAGCCTTTACGCTAACAGTATTCTCGTTGGCATTGAGCTCGTTGCCTTTGATAATCTTGTCTGTATTTGCCTTCACCTTAATCTTGTAGCCTACAGCAGGCTGCAGCTCAGTGAGGCTTCCGATGAGTCCATAATTCGGGTCATTAATGACCTCACTGGTCTTACCAACGATACGCTCCACATTGGCAGCAATGCCATCGGTAAAGTCAGCCGTAGAAACAGCATTCTCCATGTTATGAGAAACCCACGTCCAACCTTTTAAAGCATAGCCAATAGTAGACTTCTTCAGTTCGTAGTTGAACTCGGCAACCTCACTAGGCTTTAGATCCTTACCTTCAGCAATGGCCTTGAGGGTAACATTGTCTGTAGTAATGACAATGGGTTCGTCAGCCTTGTAGGTCCGCACTGATTCACCGGCCTCAGCAGGATCACTTCCGTCCAATGTGTACTTGATGACAGCATCCTCTGTCTCACAGGACAGCTGGATCTTCTCACCATTATACAGCTTAGAGCCAGAGACGCGCGATGCTCTCGGGGCAATGGTCACCAGTTTCTCAGCCTCCTTCACGTTGACCGTCAGTGTGTCACGCACATCGGTACCCACTACGTTGAAGACCAGCTTCGTAGAACCAGGCAACTCTCCACTAATAACCAAGTCAGCCTGCCCGTTCTCGTCGAGCGTCAAGGTCTCAGCATCCACTGTAGCCACCAGTTCTGACAGCGATTGTACGCTGACCGTCTGGCCCTTGGCAGCTTCATTGGGCAGAGCACCCACCGTCACCGTACGAGTCTCGCCATACGTCACATTCACCAAGTCGATATCAGAATCAACTGTGATTTTGTTTACTACAAGCTCTACGGCAAAGTCCTGAGAATTATCTGCCTGCATGGAAATGCCTGCATAACTCTTCACAGCCTTGTTAACGATAAGTTGTAACCCATCGCCAGACGGCAGTTCCTCAGCAAATTTGAAGTACACCTTTGAGGCATAAGTCTGCGCAGCTCCCTTATAGGCTTCCTCCTCATCGAGCAGGAGTAGCTCACCCGCTACAGGATTACCACTTTGAGTGACATTGAAGTTGTAAGGTATCAGCGTAGCAGGATCCATATACATGTTAAACGTGATCTCGACACCCTCGCTTGAAGCCTTAACAGCCGTCACCTCGGGCTTCGACGTCCTCGTCATCGGCAGGTTGATATCCAACTGCGGGGGAGGAACAGGCAACCATTCACTCTTGGTCTGCAGGTAGCCTTCCTTCTCCAGACGTACCTGCCAGAGTCCGTTAGGCACATCCCACTGGTACATGCCGTTCTCGTCAGTGAACTGTGGGTTCACCTGAGCATAGTCCTCAGCATTCCACAGGTTCTCTACCCAGTACGACTCTCCGTACATGTCCTTCTTCTCTTCCTTATAATAGATAGAAGCGGTAACACCCTGCAGACGGTTGCTGCTGACAGCCTCATAGACATAACCCGATGGGTCGAGGATGGGGTTCGAGTGCTCAATACCCTCATCATCCTTGTCCTCACTGAGCGTCTGCTGCTGACCGTCTATCAGATACTTCACCTTGACAGCCGTAGGCAATGCCCATGACGAATAGCGCTGGGAAACTACCCAGATTTGCTTCTTTTCGTTAAACTGGGCATTCAGAATATCATAGCTGTTATTGTTCTTATAGACAATAAGCTGCACACCTGTCACCTTCTCCGAATTATTTACGGTAAAGGAGATGGTAAACGTAAAGTCCGTCGTGGTATAGAACATATAGGAAGCGGGATTGACCTTCTTCTCTATCATATCCCAGTCAACCTTAACTGTCTTTCCTAACCAGCCATTGTAGAACGACATATTGACCTCCTGAGGCAGGATGGCATTCTCGTCGAGGGTTACTATCTTGGTATCCGTCAGCAGTTCAGCCTTTTCAGGAGTGACAACACGTGCATAGACGGGATGTTCGGCCTTGTCAGTAGCGTCGGCTACCAGCTCACACTGCATCGACCACTTGCCATTAGCCTTCACCATTGTCTTGCCCATGAGCATGTCATCGACATAAACATATACGTCAGACTTGGCGATAGCCGTACCTGATGCCGTAAACTGAGGCTTAGCAATCGTTGCGGGTACATTGATGGTGACACCCTTTACCGTCGTCTGTGCCGAACCGATGGGCTGCAGCACCTTCTTACTACCAATGGCGAAACTGACGCTGGCACTGGGTTCATAAGTTCCCTCCTTAGTCGGAATAACACAGAAGCGAACCTGCTCCTTTGACATACCGATGGGCACGATCAGCTGCTTGCCATTGAGCGTATAGCTGGTAAGGTTCTTACCGAGCATCACTGAGTTGTCGACAAATTCACAATCGTCAGTCAGATTAACAACCAGTTCCACATTGCTTACCTGTCCGGCATAGGCATCCTTGAAGTCAACCTGTCCGCGCAGGGTCAGATACTGTCCGGCAGTGATCTGGCTCTTGTTGGCTGAGAATGAGGTATTGACACCGGTATAGTACAGTTTCGTCTCGTCCAGATAAGGCACCTTTGTGATGTTGACAACAGTCCATTCACCACTCTTGACGGTGACATTGTTTCTGACAAAGTCTACACCATTGCGCAGCCCCATCTCACCAAACTGTGACAGCTGACCCACGGTATTGAAGAGCTGGCTGTTAGCCATAGTTACTAACGTATAGCTACCATCCTTCAACTCGTCGATGACAAGCTTGTTGCCATTGTACTCATAACGCTTCACAAACTGTCCGTTGGCATCATAGAGGATACCCACGCAAGCACCGCTATTCTCGGTCTGTCCGAACGTTGCCTGAATGCCACCCAGCTGCTTGATGAAGAAGGTCACATCAGCCTTGTCGTGACTATCCACGATGGCATTGACCGTCACTGGCATGAACTTCTGGTTCTTGCTGGTGGCTGTAAGGATGAGCTGTGTACCCTGTTCCAGCTTGTTCTGCATGACAATCTTCGACTCCTGGAAACTCAGGCCAGTCAGCGCCTCACCAGTAGCAGCATTGACTACGGTATAGGCCACGTTGGCCACATCGTCATAGTCCTTCTGCTCACCATTGAGCGTTTGATAAGTCAACGTGAGATTGATGGTCGTTCCATTGATGTCGCGAAGAGCGAATGTATCGATGACTGTCACATTCAAGGTATCAAAGGTCTGCGTCTCGCTGATATATCCAGTCTTTGAGGCGGTAATCTCTGTCGGAGCGACATAGACTTCTTCCTTCAACGACCATTTACCCTCGGCATCTGTCTTAGCGGTGTAAGTCTTGGAGAATTTACCGTTGATGGTCTGCGACACAGCAACGATAGCACCTGGTAAAGCGACCAAATTATCCTCAGTGGACTTGTTATAGTCAATAACAGTACCCGTTATGGCCAACTTCGGCAGTGCTGTCAGCGTCACCTGGATGGCATTGTCACCATCTTCCACTGTATAGACGCCACCTTCTGGCAACTGATACTCCATAGCCAAAGCCTCTGAAAGAGTCACATTGTACTGAACGACATTGCCCTTCAAGAGATTCTTGATGGTTGCGCCCTGTGCCAGGAAATTACCTGCTGCGTCTGACCATGCAATAGTGGTCTTGGCAGTCACATCAGTATCACCGGCAAGCACGGTCAGCGTAACATTCTGTGGAGTCTCCAGACTCTCGAAAGTCACAGTGACATCCTGATTCTTCACTTCAACATTCTCGATTGTACCTAGTACTTCACCTTTTGCATTCTTCAAGTAGATGTTCCAAGTAGTATTCTTGATGATACTGTTGAATGTGTAGGTAATACTGTTGGTCATCACATAGCGCAGGCACTGTCCGCTCTTTGTGTTGACAGCTTCCAGATACATATCTTTATAGAGAGATGCGTCAGTACCTTCAGGCAGGTTTATCTCCAAATCGCACACATCAGTGCCCAACGGACGGATTTGCAGTCCTTGACTTATCAGATCCTTCCATACCTCTGCATTCTCATAAAGAGACAATGAAGCAGCAGGTACAAAGACCGTCACCTGGTTGACAATGCTCTGAGAACCATCAGTGAAAGCCCAACTGCTGATAGTCGGCGGGGTGACCGCATGCAGGTTGATGGTCGTCAGACTAGGACATCCCATAAAGGCATAATCCCCAATAGAGGCAATGCTGGCCGGAAGGCTAACAGTATTCAACTGAGAATTATCATTAAAGGCAAATCCCCTCACGTAATTCATACCTGTCGTGCGGCTCACATCGAGTGATGTCAGATTCTGACAGTTACCAACAATTGTACTGGCGTCCCATTCACCTATTTCGCCAATCATAATGGCGGAATAAACCTGATCAAAGTTGCCATCTGTCGCATTATAGGCTGCACTCCATGCTTCACCTGGCATAAAGTCGTCGAGCATCAGTTCACCATCGACAAGCAAGTTAGTACCTGGGTTACCGGGGCTAGTAGGCTTGAACTCAAAGACAGCGGTCAAAGTAATATGCTTCTCAGGCATCACGAAGTCGAGCTCACGCAGTGAAGAGATTTTCTTGTCGTCAACCTGCCACTCCTTGAAGACATAGCCGTTCTTGTTGGTATACGCATACAACCATGTTGTCGAGCCAGCCTCAACTTTGCTGACCTTGGGAAGGTTAAAATAACCAGCATTGGCAGGCTTACTTTCCAGCGTCAACTTATAGGTATTCTCTGCCGAAGCAGGGTCACCCGGATTCGAAGGGTTGAACTCGTAGACAGCCACCATGTTAACATCCTTCTGGGGCATGGTATAGCTGAAGTACTGGTCGGTTGACACAACCTCTCCATTGGCTGTCCAATGCTTGAAGCGATAGGTGCCATATGAATAGGTATCCAGCCAGATTGTACTACCGGCAGTCTGCACAGTGGTCCCTCGAGGATTGCAGTACACATTGTTCTTTATATTCGTACTGACAGTCAAGTTATAAGCCTCGAAAGTTGCAGAAGAATCAGGTGTATAGAGGAACTTGAATCCGTAAAAACCCAACTTCGAGCCAGTGGCATAGATCTTATAGGTACTGCCAGCCTTGACTGGGAAACCATACAGGCCACGATACTGCTCATCGGCAGTCAGTCCGTTGTAGCCTTCCATAGCCACCTCGTCCTCAAGGATATACAACTTCTTACCAGCATTGTGCACTACACCGACATCAATGTAGCCGTTGCAGTTAGGACGGATGATGTACACGGTACCACCATCACTTCTGCCATTCACTCCATTGCCGGAAGTATAGGCTTCGAAGCCCTCCACCGAATAATTCCAATTAGCTTCATTGAAGTCACTGTCACCGGCAACACCGAAGGTCAATGTAGCAACAATGCCTTCAACAGGAGAACCACTCTCGTCGAACACGTAGCCACCAATGTTCTTCGTATCACCAGCTATATGTGTTTCGCCGCCCTGCACGTAGTATCCTGACGTGTAGGTCACCATCTCCTGACCATCCTGGGCGAAAAGCCCAAGATGGAAGAGACAGATGGCGAATATGCTTAATAGTCTTTTCATAACTTCTGTGTTTTGATGTTATTAGCTATTAATGACTATTTACTTCACAACGGTCTTCTTGCCGTTCTGGATATAGATACCCTTGGCAGGTGCGTTAACACGCTGACCGTTCACATTATACCAGTTACCGGCATCCTTGCCATCGACAGCAACACCCTTGATACCAGTTAAGTCACCATTGCCAAAGCGAACAGCGAAGCGGCCCTCGACAGTGCCCTTGGTAGCCTGGAAGGTGTAACCCTCAGTGCCGTCAAGGCGAGTCTCAGCACCAGTCTCGCGGTCGATGAGGTATACCTCACCCTCAACCTTCGTGCTCAGTGCGATGGTGTAACTACCGGTAGTACCGATGCTCAGCCCCAGCTCAACGATGCCGTCCGACAGCGGACGATTATTGATAGCATAGCGCAGGTTACCGACAGTGGTGAAGAGCTGTGCAGCAGAAGCCTCAGGACTCATGAACTTCGAAGCGTCGCGACCGGCCTCATAGTCCATCTTCGCCGTAGCGTCGATGACGATGCGTGTGCGGTCACCCTGTGTTTCCTCGCTTCCGCTGAGAATCAGGTTGAAGACATAGCGCTCGCTGTTAGCAGCAGCACGACGTCCTGCACTTTCATTCATTTCCTCTCTAACGTTCAGGTCAGTCTGGCGACCCTCCTTCAGGAAGGTGATGCTCTCCTGGTCAATCGGGCGCTGGATGAAGAAGGCCTGTCCTGGGTTCAGAATATAGTTATCATCACCTGGCGTGTACGCCTCGTAAACTGCGTTATAACCATTCCAAATGGTGATAGGAGCAGTGGTCTGCATACAACGGATGTCATAGAATGCAGGGTACGGGTTACCGATGAGGTTCCAGCTGCGGTTCTGGCTGAACTCGCTGACATACTCATTGAGCGCTACCGTTACGTCGTTGCTCGTGAAGATATTGTTCTTGTTGCTATTGTTCAGAGCAGGTACGCTAAAGGTGTTATTATTGTAACCCTCATCACCTTCTGCACTCTGCCAGATGTAGCCCTTACCTGCCTCCAGCGTGCTCTCGGCATCCATATCAACCCAAGTCTCGCCCATCTGAACATTAGCACGTTTCTCGCCATCGTAGCGGCGGATAACCAGCGGAGCATTGGTCTGCGTCAGGTTAGTGATGTCGCTGACCTTTACGTCAAACGGGAAGGAGATGAAGTCCCAACGGTAGGTACGAGTACGCAACTCGACATTCACTTTATCCGCACGCATTAGCGTGTTAGCTACCAACGAAGCATGTGAATAGCGATAATATTCATATCTACTCGTCTCACTATTGTATTGACTGTAGTAGTTATACGGATCCCATACCATGCTGAAATTATTCATTGACAGCATATTCTCTCCGTTCAATGTCAAGGCACCGTAAGCTCCCGCATTATTGCCTTGAGCAATTCTTACATTGGGCTTGTAGTCTGCATCCAGATTGGCTGGCCAGTCAATGGTGAGATTTGTAGTGACAGTGATATTCTCAGGCATGACATCAGTACCCTGGATCTGGAAGTACTGCCAGAAGTAAGCATTTCTGTAAGCATCTACCGCCATAGCAGGAACATACAGCATACACTGTCTTGCATAGTCTTCGCCCATGAAGTAGTCGTACAGTGCAATCGGCATGAATACTTTGCATGTGATGCTCTTCAGGTTTTCACAGTATCCGAAGGCCCAATATCCAATAGACTCCAAGCTCTCAGGTAGTGTAATCTCTGTCAGCGAATAACAACCATAGAAGGCATAATAGCCAATGGTTAGCAAGTTCTTCGGCAGAACGACAGTCTTCAAACTAGAGCGATAGTAGAACATCTGAGAAGGAATCTCTGTAACATCCGTCTCGCTCATGTCAATCTTCTCCAGATTGTTCATGTTCTTGATGGTATTCATATCGTCGCTGTTCAGAGAACCACTAACGATCAGGCCAAGGACACTATTGGGTTCGAAGCCCTTTTCAGCGATGAGTGTTGCCAAGGTTCCGGGCTCCTGAACACGGATAGACAGGTAAACCTTCGACAGTTCGCTCAGGTAGCTGTTCATCAACTCGGTGACAATCCATAGGTCTTCGATGCTATAAGCACCGCTGTTCAAAGCTGTACGCGCCTCCAGTATCTTAGCAGTTACCTCAGCTACATATGTAGCGTCAGCACCCTCATTGTTCTGAGCTGCTGTCTCCACCTTTTGCATCAGGGCTTCCAGTGCCTGATACTGCTGGTTCATTTCCACGACAGCCCCTATCATGCTCTTCAACTGATTGATGTAGCTCTTGATAACAGAAGCCTCGGTCTCTATTGTAGCAGTCTTAGCCACTGTTATGAGAGAATCCAACGCTGATGCACCAGGAACATTCGCAAATGCCAACGACTGAAGCGTATTTTCTGCAGCTGCAATCTGAGCGGTCAGACGTGCCAGCAGTGTCTCAGCATCAACTGCTTCATAGACGACGGTCAGATTGGAAATGTTATAATACTTAGAAGATTCCATCTCTACAGACAACATCACCTCGTTGGCATTACCTGCCCACTGATTATTAGCAATCCATTCACCGGTATTGAACGAACCTACCAAAGTTCTATTGGCATCAAATACCAGTTTCACGATGTTATCTTCAGAACTTATCACCAGTTTATTGTTGTAATACAAGCGTAAATAACTAGAGGTGAGTCGTGGAGTAGAACCATTCTCTGGCATAGGCGTCAAGGTGACGTTCTGTCCGTCGAAAGTCTCTGTGCCATAATAATAGATAGAGCCATCTATGGAGCGTAAATTAAGCGTCTCATAAGGCAACATGTACTTCTCTAGCACAAGTGCCTTAGTGTCGTTCAACGAAGCGATAGCAGCTATCATCGTTGAATCATCAACGGTCTCCAGTGCCTGCTGGGCCGTAGCGATAGCAGTCTCTAACAGGTTGTAACCCTCGGCTTTCAAAGCAGGATGGAGCAAATCATTCTGGGCCAGTCCAATGGCATCGTTCAACTCATAGTAAGACTGAGGATAATCAATGACACTAATAGAGAGGATGGCTGACACATTAGGCAACGTATAGCTCTTGGCACCCTCTGGAGCATCAGAGCTGGTTGAGAATACAACATTATTGAAAGTCATCTGATAGTTGCCAGCAGTCATCGAAGCATCAGCATAAAGATTGAGATAGAACAACTCACCAGAGGTTCCCATGATCTTGGCATTACGCATCGAAGAACAAACCAACTTAATCGTATTATTCCATTCATTGTAAGTAGCAGTAATACTATGTGAACCGTCCAGGCGGCTGCTCGTATCAACAACAGCATATTCCCCATCCATCATCGGTGTTACACCCCATGGCAGGACAATGTCCATCTGGAAGGCCACATAGCCCGTATTGTTATTCTCTAGACTAACAGGTAACATAAAAGCATCACCTGACTTAACAGATATTGGGGAAGACATAGACACCTTTTCAACGGTTTCATCAGATTCATTAGGTACCAATTGGAATCCGTAGATATTGATTCCCCCAACAGGGTATCCGATTTCTACTATACCAGTCTGGACAGGTACTTCAATCACAGGATAGATTTTGACTGTATCTACTTCACCAACTCCGTTTATCTCTATCTTTTCTATTGCGGCTTCCTCTGAAACGACATTATTATAGATCTCCTTTTCGTCCTGAGTCAACACAACAGTACGGTCTGTAGCAGAATTGTTTGCTGTACGTGCAAAGATTCTCAATAATCCGTTCTGAGGAATTGACAACGTAAGATATTGTGATGTACTAGACCTACCTGAAGTCTTAAGACGATACGAGAACATGGTATAATCATCTATCGTACCAAACCTACTATTGCTTGCGTCAATAGACATCTTACCAATGGCATCATATACACTCAAAATGAAGTCACCATCACTGAATGATCCAGGAATAGTTCCTGCTTCACATACATCGTTCTCATTAAAAATGATTGACCATGATGTTGAAATAACAGGCTCACTGCCAGCTACAGAAATAATAGCTGTTGCATCAGATAACGTATAGCTCATGGCTGGTTCAGCATCAGTTGTGGCCGTTGAGAACGTTATATTCTTGCAAGCAATCTGGTAGTCTCCCGACTTCATCGAAGCATCAGTCTGAAGGTTGAGATAGAACAACTCACCAAAGTTGTCCTTGATTATTGAATTACGCAGCGATGAGCAAACCAGCTTGATGGTGTTGTTCATAGCATCGTAAGTGGTAGAGAAGTCATGCGAACTTGTCAGACGACCACTCTTCTCGATGAGGAGATATCCCTCATCATCATAGACTGGGCTAACACCCTGCGGCAGTTGAATGTCCATCTGGAATGCCACATAGCCTGTATTGCTGTTCTCCAGACTGACCGGCACCGTGAAGGTGCTGCCTGCCTTAACAGACACGGTTGGAATAGTGACATTGTCGCCCGCCCCCATGCCCTTCAGGGACAAGAGCGAAGCCATCGCCCTCACGCCACAAAGCGTGAGGAGGACAGCCATAATGATTACAGAAATCTTTTTCATAGTCTTATCTCTTTAGTTATTTCACAACCTGCTTCTTGCCATTGAGAATATAGAGGCCCTTCTTCAACTGGGCGTTGTTCACCTGACGACCCTGCAGGTCGAACACATTATCATTTATCAATTGTCCGTTATCATTTAGACGCAAAGCGTCGCTTATACCAGTAACATCACCGAAGGCATTCACACCGGCCAGCTCATGCTGCACACCCTGTGGGGTAACAAACAGCACATTGTCGATAGCGACAGAACCCTGAGCATTGCCCGTCAGCTGCAGTTGCAGCAGGTCACCGACATTACCCTTGAAGGCATCGTTCTTCATGGATACACCGACGATGCGGTAGCTTCCATTCTCCATCTCGCGGATGACAACGGAGTGGCTGCGAGCAGCACGCTCAGTCAGCAGCACATCCTCCAGGCTGACACCCTTAGGCAGTGTCACATCCATCTGGAAGGCAGTGTATGCCGAAGGATTGGTCAGAGAAACGGTCTTCATGTCTGATGACAGGCTGATAGTACCCATCTCAGCGTCTGTTGCGGCAGCACGGTTGAGGTTCACCTTGCCCAGGACATGGTCAATGACCAGCACGACGTCCGTTACATTAATATAACTGTCGTAGTTCACGTCAGCAGCTTCTGCATTGAAGTTCCATGGGTTCCTGCCCAGGATATCGTCAATGATCAGTACTGCGTCGGTCACGTTGACCTCCCCATTGCTGTCAACGTCACCCATCAGCATTTGAGGTTCTTCACCCTCCAGCATCTCGACGGCCATTGCTTGGTACTCTGTGTCAATGTAAATATTCCAGACACCAGTTCCAGGGAGACTAATCTTAGCATTGGTAGCTTCTGTGAAGTCAACCCACTCATCAGAACCGTTGTAAACCTTACCCTGAGGCATAATTGTATGACCTCTGAATGCCTGATCGTCACCACGAACGGTCGAAATCATGACCTCATCAACCCAAGTATTCTGGTCACCCATCGTACCAACGGTAACAACGTATTTACCAATATTTTCACTCCATTCAAACGCTGTAGCGTTGTAGAGATCGTACTCAGGATAACCGGTCTTCGTGTTAGCACCGGCTACGAAGAATCCTTCATCAAGTTTCATAGCCTGCCATGATAGATCGTCGAAGTAAAAGTCAGTAGCATCCTTCACTTCAGTGTTCAGGTTGAAGGCAATTGACCAAGTGCCAGACATGTTATCTCCAATCGTCATAATACCATCAAACTCCTGCCACTCAGTGGTGAAGTGAACATCACCGACAGCTTGCCAGTGGAGGTAAGACATTGGAGTCTGCTTGTGAGCCTGTGTACTGGCTTTAGCATCCTGCGAAGCCTTGTAACGGAACTGGATTCTTACCATATCACCTGTCTTCCATTCCTTGGGAGACTGAATCCAGAATTGGTTGTCCCATGCAGAAACAGAGGTATCGCCATCATCAGTCATCGAATCTGCAGTAGTTGCATGAACGACGAATACATGGTTCTCAGCATTGTCCGGGTCTACTTCAATGGTAGCGGGGAATGGGCACCAGTTCTCTTTATCAAGAAGCGTATCATAATCGATATTCTCACCCTTTACTCTACCCCATGCACTTACCTTATAATTATTAGTTTCATCGTTCCATCTAACATCTGCAAGACCCATCTCTTCCCATGGAGTCTCAGCATCGCCGTTGGTCAGCATCTCAATCCACTCTACAGGATGCTCTTCACCCTGCTGAACCTTATAGACCTTCAGCCACTGCCAGTCGATGGTTCCAGTGAACATACCTGGCTGTGCAATAAGGAAAGCACTGGTAACAGGCATATCATCGTACTCCCACTCTATTTCTGTCCAGTCATCGTAGATAAATACAGAACTACGTAAGGACTTACTCCAGTCACCCATGTTGACGTTAATATAACATGGATCTGAAGCTCTTACCATTGCCTTGACAACGTACCTGCCACCAAGCTCTGTAGGGATACCATTACCAATGAAGTACTGGTGCCATCCAGGCTCACCCAACTCAATCTTTTCATAAACAGTACCAGTCTCCGTAGTTACTGTGCCTATGACGTTGTCTTCTTCTGCAACATCAGCATCGGTCTTATACATGTACATGGCGCCATAGTCTCTCATGCAACCATTATCGAATTCAGGTACGAAACTCAACACATAGAACGGGAAGCCCTTGTAGTCTGAATAGTCAATGCTATAGACTTCTGCCAACTCACCTTGGATTTCACCCTTTAGGAACTCGAGGCCATATCCCAGCTGGTGATTCTCATTCTCGTTGAAGTAGAAGTACAGGTTGTACGTACCACTCTCGCCAACAGTGAACTGAACATTATAGCCATTACGCTCACCATCAGCACCATAGTTGATATCCCATGAATGGTTTGCAACAACCTTAAACTCATATAAACCACCTTCCTTCAGTGAGACATTCTTCTTTTCCAACACGTAGAAGCCTTCTTCTATCTGCTTCATGTCGTTTCTGGTGTCAGAGGGATCCCAGTATGAACCAAAGATTTCACTTGAACCGGCAATCGTCCAAACGGTTGGAGTCACAATCTCGCCACTGGGATCATAGACACGTGGACTGGTGCCTGCGCCTTCCTTCACATAGAAGTTCTTTGTTCCCTCTGCATCAATCAGGTTCTCATAAGTCATACCCTCCATATCGCTCTTCACATACCATCTTACATTCGTGATGGTGTAGTTGCAAGCCTCCTTAATAACGGCCAT
>Ga0310697_10003037_pt1 | contig 17212 bp, 16 predicted proteins | sample 172DNAGHGlowgp2_FD_203883 | JGI IMG/M metagenome (GOLD analysis project Ga0310697, IMG submission 203883) | Sheep rumen microbial communities from Palmerston North, Manawatu-Wanganui, New Zealand - 1728 DNA GHGlow gp2 (v2) (version 2) | ecosystem: Host-associated > Mammals > Digestive system >... | reverse complement strand
GTAGGCCACAACAAGATCCTCGCTTCTTAGACTGTCAAGAGACGTGAATTCATCAAAACGGTAGACTTCTTCGTATTCGAAGCTCCAAAGATGTACGACGCTTTGAAAATAATCAACCAGTTCAAGCGGCCAATACATATCCTTAAGGTCATCGGCATAGAAGAGCCCATTCCTGTTGGCAAAAACATAGTAGGTGTAGGAGGAGGGATAGATATTCGGCTCAGACGACATCAGAGCCTCAAACGTGTCCGATGCAGGTTCGAGCTGCGCCTGGATTTCGGGGCGCACGACGCGCACGGAAAAGTAAGGGTACATATGCCTGAGAAAATGCCAGTAGCTGTTCTCATAATCTTCCTTGCTCAAATTATCCAGATCTGTATCATTGCTTATACGGAGCATTCGCCCAAGTACAGGGAAGAAGGCATTTTCGTCCAGTTCCTCACGCTTCATGTCGTAGAGCATTCCGAATGTTTCGTCGCTGTTCCACGCTGGCTTTTGGCTGTCAAACTCGTCAATCACGTCCTGGTATTGGCCGGAAATCGCACTTGCGTAGTGTTTTGCTACGAAAAACTCCTGGAACGTATTATGAATGAAGTAGCAGGTGTGATCCTCCAGACGCAAGAAACCGAAGCTGACAGCCGCATCCATGAGAAAATCCTTGGAAGTGGGATTGTTTGGAAGCGGATGCCTTTGAAGAATGCTATCCATGATCTCGTAAAATTCTTTGTCAGTAAAAACGTGTTTATTGCCGTTTGTATAAAGAATAAAGCAAAAGAATGAGAAATATTTGACAAAGACAGAATCCGGTATGTTTGTGTAGAGGTCGCGGACGAAGTGATTGTTCGTTTTCAGAAGGTCTTGGGCGTTGCGCATTACATCAATAACACGCTCGAAAAGCTCATGCCGCCTGTAAGGGATATCCCCGTATTCATCAAAAATAGTGAGCATGATGATAAGAAGAAGCGGCACACCGGCGAAGTCCTCATGATCTTCGTACAGATTCTCTTTCAAAGCGTCGATGAAACGTTCCTGTGCATCCTTGCTGTAATAGGTGATTCGTGAAATCAGCTCGACAGCCTGGTCAAGCGAAAGCCGGCAGCAATCAAAGACAGTGAAGTGAGTCAACTTGTAATCGTCACCAGCATCACGGGATGTAATTAAAATAGGAAGATCCGGATGCTGATTAATAAAGAGGCTGAGCTGTTCCTTGAAGGCGGGAACGTTATCCCGCGGCATTTCATCCAGTGCGTCCAAAAGAAGAACAGCTTTGTTGTTCTCAAGAAAGTAGTCCACATCAGCGCTTGTCACATTTTTGCTGTAGGATTGAATGCAACGGAAAAGAAAATCCTGAATCGATAGACCAGGGGAATCATAGTCCCGGAGATCAACCAAAATCGGGATGAGACCTTTTTCGAGAAAATGGGCGAAAAGCTCTCTCAACGCTGCTTTTACAAGCATGGATTTCCCGAAGCCGCCCATTCCGAGAACCTCCATGTGATTGGAGATGCTCATCAAATCAAAAATCGTAGCATTGCGGATCGGTGCTGCTCCCTTTTTCCGAAGCTTAAAATCGCGGGTAATATAGATGTCGGTAAAGTCAGCCTCGGTGCTGTCTGCTATTGCGGTAGTGACAATTCTCGTTGTTGATATCTTGTTCTTAAGGTAGAGCATTATTGATTCCGGAATGCCGGATTCATTGACCTGCTGTTTCATATAATCAGGCGGTTTTTCATTAATAACCGGGACTGTTACCTGATAGGGAAATCTGGCCGAGGCACCAAAGGGATAATTATTCAAGTCGCGGTGATTGCTTGATTCACAATTTCCCCATGCTTCAAGTGTATCAAACCCCAGCATGTTAGAGTCTCGCCGGTTCATGAGGATATAGTGCAAGATTGCGACCAGAAAAGAAGAAAGATCCAGCTCTTCCTGTTTTATAAGCTGTTTCTTTGTGACAGGGAATCTGTCGCCGTAGAGGAAAAAGTGCTCAGATGGATCGATAGTTTTATCATCCCTGATGATTTCTACAAGGGCTTTCGCTAAGGTTACTTTGTACTCCAACAGAACATGCGCGTGAATGAAATCAGTCATCCTGCTTAGCGCGTTCTTATAGCCAGTACCAGAGTGAATAAGCTGGTCATAATACGTCGCAACCCCGGCGGTACAAAGCGGAAATCTATTCGAAACTGATTTGCAGCATCTGTAGTTTGAAACCATTGTCGAGATAGATCTGGGGTTGCCTTCCCATTTGCTGCCGGTTATAGCTTCGATAAAATCAAGCGAAGTCTGGAGCATACTGTACTGAACAACCTTGCCATCAACGATCTTGTTGCGACAGCTGAATTGATTGAGTACAGTAAGGACTGTCCCCCCGGAAAGATAAGGCTTTTCATAGCGAATCATTTTTGATCCCCCCTTTTTTCGTTGGTGAGCATATTAAAACATAGTATGTGTCCCATTGTACGGACAGTAAGAAAAAAATATCTCGAAATTTGGTATTTCCTAAACGGGAATTGTTGCGGTTTTTCTGGTGTTCTTATTAAAACATATTAAGAGTCCTATTGTACGGACAGCAAGAAAACTATTTTTCTCTTAAAATTGGTAACTTTTAAACGAGAATTGTGGCAGTTTTATTGGATATTAACGAAAATTAACGATAATCAATGTAATTGTCGAAATTAATCCGAAATTAACAGAAATTAACGAGTATCAACTATTGCAATTAACCAAATTAACCTTATTATAGAGACAGATCAAACAACAAAGCCCAAAAAACAATATCGAAAGCCGTATCGAATTCCGGATGCATATGGCAGAAGATGTTCAGATGGTCATCCCAGTGCGCAAGATGTAAGCGCACGTTGACCGTCATGACATCTCTCTGCCCATGCATCCGTTTTTTTATTATCAGACAAAAAGAGGTGACTACAGGCCGATGGGAGTGTCGGCCGGCTAAAAGCAAGCCCACGGCTCTATACTGGGCTCCCGCGACGGTGGGATGACAAATGAACATCGACCTGCTGCGCACAGGACAACGGATGCTCAAATATCGAAAGCCTTATCTGATTAAAAGATAAGTAGACGATTTTTGAGGACCCTCGGTCTTGTGCGCACTTTTTTTCGCTACCGAGGGGATGCCGAGGAGGAGACGAGCCCCATCATTATCCATTGTCCTGTCCAGCCAGGCCAACAAAGGCCATGAGCCGGAAAGGACATATTAATAATGAAGACAGTCAAGACCAGAAGTGACAAACGGGACACCTACACCTATATCGATGCAAACGGCGAGAAGTACACCCTCAAACCCGGCGATATTGATCCGGATACCGGCTACGTACTCACTAAGGAAGATATCCTAAGGCTTCATCGGATGGACGATAACGAGGTCTACAACAACGTGAAGAATACCCGGCCGCCGATCCAGGATTGGGAAAAGCCGATTCTGGAGGCATGGAAAAAGGCTCACCCGGATATGGAGCCCCCGACCCGGATGCATATTTCTATTGATAATACAGGGGAGGACGATGAGGGGAGCGAAAGGGACGCAGATAAGCGGTTGATTGCCAGGGCGAGCATTGCTGCCTCGGAAGTTGGAAACCCGATGGTTGAGAGACTCCGCGAAGTGGTGGAGATGCTTCGCCCGGAGCAGCAGGAGTTATATCGGCGGATTGTGATTGAGGAAGAGACCATGGTAGATGTAGCGGTGGAACTGAATCTCGATTCTTCCTCCATTAGACACAGAATGAAGACAATCCGAGAATTCATCAAAATGAATTTCTAAAAAATTTTTGTGACACCCTCACGTTTTGCGTTTTTTCGTTGCCTGAACATATGAGGGGCAAAACAAAAGCCCCAAGTCGAAAGGAGACAACGACAATGAGAGACAGAAAGATCCAGCGGATGGTAAAGAAGGGCGAAATCACCCACGCCGAGGGCCAGAGGATGGCAGCGGCAAAGGCAGCGAAGTCTGCGGCCACCAAAGAGCAGCCCATCGCCTTCCGCAACAGTGAACGCTACGCCGACCCCACCGCCTTCGAAGCGATGCAGAACATCGTGAGGGAGCAGCAACAAGTGGCGCCTCGCACTTACCCCAGAACCCGCGTAGCCCGCTACGCATAGCACCTTGACATTTTGAATACTGGACAGCAGGTCCCGTCCCTTCCCGGCAGCAGAAAGAAGGAAATCCTTCTGGATCGTAAGACCGGATGGCGGACGTAAAACCCAGGCAGGGGAGAAGTCTATCCCCGCGAGGGTGCGGGAGCCTGTTAGACACACTCAATAATAAAACAGGAGGATATCATGAGCAGAGCAAAGCAGCGTGAGAACCGCAGGCTTAATTATCGTGAAATCAAGAGTGGCGTTCGGGACGAAAAGCTCGACCTGATTGACTACTGCGGGATCAAGGACCCGACGCCGTATATGGCGGTCAAGAACATTATTCATAAGGAGCGGGCGACGAACCGCTCGAAGGCAGTTCAACCTGCCACAGCATGAAAGAAGAAACTGATGATCACAGCAACCTACGAAAAGTCGGCAGTGAAGCCGAAGCCAATCAAGGCAGCCCGCAAGGACTGCGGCCATTACCCCGCAGATAAGGAGATCACGATGAATAAGAACAATAAGGTTTACATATGCAGCCCGTTCCGACCGATCGGTGAGACCGAGGAAGCCCAAGCCAAGAGCATCAAGAGGCACAAGATTCTGGCGCGATATGCATGCCGCTACGCTGTGGCGAACGGCTACAGCCCTCTGTGCCCGCACCTTTACTACCCGGAGTTCCTCGATGACAACGTGGAGGACGAGCGGGAAATCGGGATGCTGCTCGGCATGGTCGGCCTGAGTGAGTGCAAGGAGCTCTGGATTGTCGGCCGCCGGATCAGCGAGGGCATGGATAAGGAAATCAAGCAGGCTGAGAAGTGGGGTATCCCCATCAAGCACTACATCCCGCGCTTCACCCCGGAGGAACATCTTCTGAAGGCGATCTTCGGAGATGACTTCCCCTTCATCGAAATGGTGTGATTCCTTCTCTCAATCGGTGATGCAGTCGGCGACTTGCTGAACCGTGTTACCGAGGGTGAAGCCACGACGAAGATGATCATCTCCGAGTTGACCGGAGTGGCCCAGATGATTGATGAGGTGGAAAATGGAAAAGAAAGTATATGACCTTAAAACCAGCGAAAAGCTGGCCAATGTGATGCCGGCACTCCAGGAAGCGGAGCAGGAGCTCCTGACACAAAGCCTCCTCAAAGAAGGCTGCCGCGATGCGCTTGTCGTTTGGAACGGCATCATTGTGGACGGCAACAACCGCTATCGCATCTGCCGAGAACATAGCATTCCCTTCGCATATATCGAAAAGGACTTCGAGAGTGAAGAGGATGCAAGGCTGTGGATAATCCGCAATCAGCTTTCACGGCGCAATCTACCTGATTTTGTAAAATGTGAGCTTGTCTTGCCCTTTGAAGCGGAGCTGAAGGCAGAAGCAAAGAAACGTCAGATCCGAAAGCCAGCTTCTTCTGTGATGCCAACGTTGGCATCACAGAAGAAGGGCGCAACACGCGATGAATTAGCGGCGATTGCTGGCATATCCCACGGCTCACTGGATAAAGCAAAAAAGCTGCTCAATGAAGCTGACGAAGAAACCAAGGAAAAACTCCGAAGAGGCGAGCTGACTATCAATAGAGCTTTTTCGAGCTTGAAAGAAAAAGCTGATACGGCGCCGAAACGCCCTGACCTTCTTCCCGGCTACGGTTTGGTGAAGGAGCTGCCGCCCATGAAGGAGGGTGCGTATGTCCGGCCACCTGACTCCGTATATGATACCCCGCCTATTTCGGTCTACGGCAATATGCCCGCTGAGGACATGAAGCGAAGAGGTATTGCGGAGATCGCCCATGCAAAATCGGACATGAATGAATGCATGTCCTACTGTGTGCGCAAGGTCAGCGACATCATGAGAGATATGACGGCGGCATCTGTCAACGAGCAGAATATCGATACACTCAAGAAAATCGTAACCACTGGTTACGATGAAATAATCAATCTATTAAACAAGAAATTATCAGGAGGAAAGTAAAATGAAAAAGAACACCACGCCCAACGAGAACCTGCCCATTGACGGCTCCAACAAGAACGAGAAGTACATGTGGCTGAACAACACGGATCTCCAGATCAGCCCGGAAATCCAGCGCAAATTGGAGCCCATCCGCGTTGCGGAAATCCAGGACAAGTTCGACCCCCTGGTGGCCAATCCGGTCAAGGTCTCCTACCGCGATGGGAAGTACTTCATCTTTGAAGGGATGCATACGCGGACGGCGCTGTGCGGCCTCAACAAGACGGATAACTTTCCGATCTTCTGCCGCGTCTACTTCGGACTGACGAAGGAGGATGAGGCCCGCCTTTTCGCTACCCAGTTTGGCATCTCCAAGCCCGTGCCGATGGCTTACAAGCTGCGCGCCCTGGCGGTTGCGAAGGATACGGATGTCCTGGACTTTCTCGACATCACCCGCAGCAACGGCTTTACCATCACTCTCGGCGGACACTCGGCACAGAACGGCAACATAGCGGCTACTGTGACAGCCTTCAAGGTTTATGGTGCACTCGGCGGCAAGGAGTATGGTCGTATGCTCAAGATTCTGCATAAGACCTGGGCTGGGGAGAACTGGTCCGTATCCAAGGCAATGCTGGCCGGAATGGCCCGTTTCATGAGAATGTATGAGTTCTCATCGGCATCCTTCGTGAAGGCATTCAGGGAAGTCACATACGACGAAATCAACGCCGAAGCAGACCGCTTTGCGGGCATGAGCATGGACGGCGCATATGCAACAGCGCTGGCTGAAATCTATGACCGCAAGAATCCCAATTCCCTGAAAGGCATTGCTTAACCCTGCGCAAACATATAAGAGACGCTGAAAAGCGCCTCAAAGGAGGTGATGCAATAATATAGAAAGAGCCGAAATCAATCAGCACCCAAAAAAATCGCCTAATAAAGGCAGAAAAAGGAGAAGAGTATGAACGAAAGAAACAAAGCAATGGAGTTGCTTGCCGCAGCTCTGACCCGCATGGATGATGCGATGAAGGCACTTGAAGCATTCGCAAAGGCAAACGATATTCAGCTTGGTGATGACGAGGAAAAACCTAAGGCAGGTGCAGTCGTGACCATGCCGGAACTCGCAAAAATGGTTTCTCAGGAAACCGGCTGCAGCGGCAGCTGCGTCGAAGAGATCATCTCTACGGCTTTCAAGCTTATGATCGAAAAAGATCTGCGTATCGATGGTGAGCTCGATGACGAATGACTCCATGAGGGAGAAGCTGATCGCGGTTGCCAATCTCCTCGCCGACCTCACCTCAGCCGTAGCGGAAGTTGCGGCTGAGTTCGGGGAGGTCAAGAGGGTGGAGAAGTCGGCTGCCGAAACTCAGCCCGCGGAAAACCCGCCCACAGAGAATCCAGCATCCGAAAGCCCGCCTACCGTTAAACAGCCCACCATGGAAGAAGTCCGTGCGATTCTCGCAGACATCTCCCGAAACGGCAAAACCGAAGACATGAAGGCGCTCCTCCACAAATTTGGAGCGACCAGGCTTTCTGAAATCAAGCAAGAGGACTACACGGCGCTGGTTACCGCAGCCAGGGAGGTATCCTGTGCCTGACGTTCACGCGAGGTTTTCACCTTCCTCAGCGGACCGTTACATCCATTGCCCGCCGTCTTTGTTGCTCGGCGAGGAGGTTGGCCCAGCGGATACCTCCTCAGACTATACCCGAGAAGGAACCGAGGCGCATGCCCTGGGGGAATACCTTCTCCGCACGGAACTTGGTGAGACGATGGCCGACCCGCGCCCTTCTTTTCATTATTATAATGAAGAGATGCAGTCCTGCGCTGAGGGCTACCGGGATGCAGTACTTGAAATCTACCATACCCTGCAGCGCGACTGTCAGGATGCATTTCTCTCCATCGAGCAGCGGATTGACTTTTCCGAATATGTGGAGGACGGCTTCGGAACCTCAGACGCCATCGTCCTTGGAAATCGGCATCTTTTCGTGGTCGATTACAAGCACGGTAAAGGCGTGGAGGTATCCGCAGTGGACAATAACCAGCTGAAATGCTACGCCCTCGGCGCCTACCTCGCCTTTGAGCCCCTCTATGACATCGATGAAATCACCCTGATTATCTACCAGCCCAGAATCAATAACTACTCCCAATGGAGCCTCAAAAAAGAGGCTCTTTTATTATGGGCTGAAACGGTACTGCGCCCGGCCGGAGAGATGGCGCTTCATGGCGAAGGCGACTATTCCAGTGGCCCATGGTGCCGGTTCTGTCGGGCAAAAGCGGTATGCCGTAAACGCGCGGAAGAAAACCTGGCGCTTGCCAGATACGATTTCGCCCGGCCTGACACCCTCGAAGATGATGAAATCAACATCATCCTTGGACGGGTGGACGGCCTGGTTTCCTGGGCAAACGATGTGAAGGAGTATGCGCTGAAGCGTGCGCTTGCCGGATATGTCTGGGATGGCTGGAAGGTCGTGGAAGGCAGAAGCGTCCGAAAGTATTCTGACGAAGAAGCGGTTGCCAAGGCCGTAGAAGAGGCGGGATACGATCCCTATCTGCGGAAGGTGCTGCCCCTTACCGAGATGGAAAAAATGCTCGGAAAAAAGCAATTTGAAGAGATCGCCGGCAACTTGATCATCAAGCCCGACGGCAAACCAACTCTTGTTTCACGGGCGGATAAGCGCCCGGAACTCAATACAATCATGAATGATTTCAAGGAGGAAAACTAACTATGGCAAAATTCACCAATCCTATGAAGGTTATTACCGGCCCCGATACCCTGTGGTCCTACGTCAACGCCTGGGAGCCGAAGGCAATCAACGGCGGAACGCCGAAGTACAGCGTCCAGCTCCGCATCCCCAAGACGGATAAGGCAACGCTGGCAAAGATCGAAAAGGCCATGCGTGCTGCCTACGATGAAGGCCAGGCAAAGCTGAAGGGCAGCTCCAAGAACGTCCCGCCCTATGAGACGCTGAAGAAGCCCCTGCGCGACGGTGACCGCGAATTCCCGGATGACGAGTCCTATGCGGGCTATATGTTCGTCAACGCGAACAACACCCAGGCCCCCGGTATCGTCGATGCGGAGCGCCAGCCGATCATCGAGCACCGCGAGATCTACTCCGGTGTATTCGGCCGCGCATCTATTTCCTTCTTCGCTTTCAACAACAACGGCAACAAGGGCATTGCCTGCTCCCTGAATAACCTCCAGAAGATCAAGGACGGCACGCCGCTTGGCGGACACAGCCGCGCCGAGGATGACTTCGCCGATGATGACGAGGACTTCCTGAGCTGAGAGGATTCCCGCCGCTCTTTCACCCTTCGGGGTGGAAGAGTTTGGCGGGGCATGGGGGAAACGCTATGACACTTGAATTAATAGACGGCAGCTTAATTTCACCGACCAGTCTGTTTGACGCCTTGGACACCGTTGAGGAATACTGCGGCACAGACCTCCGCCAGTATATGGAGCTTTTCCTGGCTGGCGAGGATGTCCCTGTCGAAAAGGATGAGCATCTTCAGGAGGTTCTTGAAAGCATCGAGAAGATAGCCGAAGAGATAAGAAGGGACACGGAACAGAAGCGACTCAGCCGGAAACACATCCAGGAAAATCTAGGCTGCTTGATCGCCACAATACAGCACGAGATAGGAGAAAAAGAATGCAACTGAAAATAAATGAAAAGTTTAGAACAGTAGCACCGCCGCTCTCGGATAATGAAATGCGGCTCCTCCGGGAAGACATCCTGGCAAATGACTGCCGGGATCCGCTGGTGGTCTGGAACAGCACAATCGTGGATGGCCATCATCGTTACAAGATACAATTTCTATGTTTGAAGAGGAGTAAAAAACATGAAAAACATCAACTGCCACGACATTATTTTCAATCCTATGTACGCCGGCCATGTCCATGTGGACAAGAACCGTGTGGCCAAACTCGTCGATTCTTTCAATGAGAACCTGGTCACGCCCCCGCATGTCATCGAGCGAGATGGAAAGTACTTCGTTATCGAAGGCGCACATATCCTGGCGGCAATGCGGGCTAAGTATGCCGGAAAGCCGCATCCTGTTCTTTGCCATGTGTACCCCTGCCGGGACGAGAGGGATGTGAGCTATGTTCTCCAGCAGAGATATTTTGAGGGGAGGAGAGTTCATAGATGAAAACAGGGAGAGCGCTGCCCGATGTTCTCACTGAACTGAAAAGGCAGCAGGACGCGAAGCGGGACTACATAAGCCCCGCTTCTTCGCTTGTGTTGCAGGAGGATGGGCGAGCTTTGCGGATGGGGGAGAACACCTTCGACACCACGGAGCTTTTCCACAGGCAGGTTGCGTCAGCGCTCAATATTCCCGCAAAGTACTACGACCTCATGGCGAGGGAAAAGCCGGCGCTCCTGGCGGAGAACGTCAACTCCTGGTTCTCTACCAAAGATGCCAGTTATATGCTGCGCACCATGGACGGCGCGGCGCGAGCTCTGTTGTCGGATCGTTACCGCCGCATAGATAACCTTGAGGTGGCTTCTGTGGTTCTCCCGCTTTTTGCTGGACAGGCCGACATTGAAATAATGTCGGCAGAAATAACCTCGGCGCGTCTCTATCTCAAGATCGTGAATCATCGTCTTGAGATGGCCTGCGTCGGGGATCGCGTCCAGGCAGGCGTCATGATCTCCAATTCGGAGGTTGGACTCGGTGCCGTGTCGGTTCAGCCGCTGGTCTATACGCTTGCCTGTACGAACGGGATGGTGGTCTCTTCTCTCGGTGAGCGCAAGACGCATGTCGGGCGGCAGGCGAAAAGCCTCGATGAAAGCTATGTCATCTACAGCGATGAAACGATTGAGGCAGAAAATACCGCATTCAAACTTCGCCTGAGAGACGCAACGCTGGCCGCCATTGAAGAGTCGCGTTTCGCTCAGATCGTGGACACACTCGCTGAGGCTGCATCTGCCCCTATCACTGGCCGCGTCCAGGACGTGATCGAAGTCACCGGCAAGACCTACGGCTTGAATCAGGGGGAGCAGGATGATGTCCTGACGTATCTGATCCAGGGTGGAGACCTTTCCCTCTATGGCCTGAGCAATGCGATTACCAGAGCTTCTCAAGATGTGGAATCCTACGACCGGGCAACCGCACTCGAAGCCATCGGCTGGAACGTAGCCACGATGCCCGCCGCGCAGTGGAAGGAAATCAACGATGCTTAAAACGGGTGATCAGTTGATCGAAACAATGAGCATCGACATCGAAACTTACTCCGAAGCCGATTTGCCGAAGACGGGGGTCTATCCATACGCGGAAGACCCCTCTTTTCAAATCCTCCTGTTCGGTGTGTCTGTCAATCACGGCCTCGTCAAGGTTTACGACTTCGCGCAGGGGGAATCCCTCCCGGATGAAATCCTTCATGCCCTGCTCGATCTGTCTGTTACAAAGTGGGCCTTTAACGCGCAATTCGAGAGAGTATGCATTTCTCGTTACCTGTGGGATCTCGGCCTTCTGGAGCGCGGCAGCTACCTCGACCCTCGCGGCTGGCGCTGCGATATGGTTTGGGCTGGTTATATGGGGTTTCCCATGTATCTGAAGGGAGCGGGCACCGCGCTGCGGCTCGACGAGCAGAAGATGGAGGAAGGGAAGAGCCTGATAACGTACTTCTGCAAGCCTTACCGTCCGACGTCAAAGAATGGCTACACCAATAGGAATCTACCCCAGCACGACCCAGAAAAATGGGAGCTCTTCAAGAAATACAACCAGCGCGATGTGGAAGTAGAACTGTCCATCGCAGAGAAATTGAAGAACCATCCAGTGCCGGAGCAGGTATGGCGAGAATACTGGCTGGATCAGACCATAAACGACCGCGGCATCCTGGTTGATAAAAAAATGGTCGAAAACGCCATTGCTATCGACAAAGAATCGAAAAAACACCTCCGGGAAGAGATGCAATCCTTATCCGGTCTCGCTAATCCGCAGAGCGTAATGCAGATGCAGAAATGGCTTCGACAGAACGGTGTGAAGCTGGACTCCTTGGGTAAGAAAGAAATTGCCTCTGAGCTTTCCGGCATTGAAGAGCCTATGCGCAGCGTGCTCCTTCTCCGTCAGGAGCTGGCCATGTCTGCGGTTAAGAAATATCAGGCAATGGACACAGCGGCATGTGCGGACAATCGCTGCCGCGGCATGTTTCAATTCTACGGTGCAAACCGCAGCGGGAGATTTGCGGGCCGTATCGTACAATTGCAGAATCTCTTCAGAAACAGTCTGCCTGATCTTGACCAAGCGCGGGCTCTTGTAAAACAAGGAAATTACACAGCCCTTGCCGCCCTCTATGACAGCGTTCCGGAAGTGCTCGCCCAGTGTGTGCGCACAGCATTTATTCCCGCCCCCGGCTATAAGTTCGTCGTCGCTGATTTTAGCGCTATAGAGGCTCGTGTTATCGCATGGCTGGCGGGGGAGCAGTGGCGCATGGAGGCTTTTGCCGCCGGTAAGGACATCTACTGCGCGTCGGCGTCACAAATGTTCGGCGTACCGGTAGAGAAGCACGGTGTCAATGGCCACCTCCGGCAAAAGGGCAAAATTGCAGAGCTCGCCCTTGGTTACGGCGGATCGGTCGGAGCCTTGACTGCAATGGGCGCTTTGGATATGGGGCTGACAGAGGAAGAACTCGACCCACTGGTCAAGGCATGGCGCGCGGCCAACCCCAACATCACCAAACTATGGTGGGCTGTAGATAAAGCTGCAAAAAATGCGGTGAAAGAGAAAACCACGACCCGAACCCATGGCCTTTCGTTCCAGTACCAGGGAGGGATGCTGTATATCACCTTACCTTCTGGACGCCAGCTTTCCTACGTCAGTCCTCGCATGGGGGAGAATCGGTTTGGAGGAGAAAGCGTTACCTACATGGGTACCGATATGACAAAGCATTGGAGCCGAATCGAAAGCTACGGCCCCAAATTTGTAGAAAACATTGTGCAGGGAATAAGCCGCGATATCCTCTGCCACGCAATGGAGAAGCTCCGCGATTATCGCATTGTCGCCCATGTCCACGATGAAGTCATCATAGAGTGCCCGCCTGAAACCACCATAAAGGAGGTGTGCGATTTAATGGCGGCAGTACCCCCGTGGGCAGAAGGACTCATCCTCCGAGCGGATGGATACGAATGCCCTTATTACCAGAAAGATTGATCAAAAATCCCAGGCCAAAAGCCTGGGTAGAAAGGAACCCATATGAGAGATTTCAAGGTCGCCTATGGCGACAGCCGGCAGGCAAAGAAGTGGCGGAACGCCACAATCACCTGGGATGAGCTGCGGGACAGGCTGACCCACCCTCTCCGCACAGGAGAGACAGTTGACGAGTATGCGCGCATGAAAAGTGCCGGGCGCAGCGACGCCAAGGATAAGGGAGGCTTTGTTGCTGGTGAGCTGAAAGACGGACTCAGAAAGGCTGCCAATGTGGTCTGTCGGTCGATGCTTACCATGGATGTGGATAATGCGAAGCCCACCTTCCTGGATGAGTATGAAGCCCTGTCTCCCTACACCACTTTCATCTATTCGACCCATTCCCATACGCCGGAAGCGCCCCGTCTCCGTCTCGTTGTCCCCCTCACGAGGGACATCACCCCTGATGAATACCAGGCAATTACCAGGCTCTTCGCAGGGGAGCAGGGCATCGAGCAGTTTGATCCCTGTTCTTTCATAGCCAGCCAGCTCATGTTCTGGCCGACTGTGTCCAGTGATGGCGAGTATGTTTTCAAGGAGGTAGAGGGAACACCCCTCGATCCTGATGCCTTTTTAAGTCGGTACGCTTCCTGGAAGGACCCGGCTTCGCTTCCCACCCTCATAAAAGAGCGGCCGCTTCATGAGCGTAGCGGGCAAAAGGTGGAAGACCCGCTGGAAAAGCAGAGCATCGTGGGAACCTTCTGCCGCGCCGTAGGCACCATCCAGAACGCTATTGAGACCTACTTGGGGGACGTTTACGAACCAGCTGGCCCCAATCGTTACCGCTACATCCCGTCCTCCAGTATGCCCGGAGTCATCATCTTTGAAGATAAGTGGGTGTACTCCAACCATGCCACTGACCCTGCCTACCATCAGGAGTGCAACGCATTCGACCTCATCCGGATACACAAATTTTGGGATGAGGACGAAAAACGCAGCTTCACCGCAATGTCCGAATGGGCAGCGCAGCAGCCGGAGGTCAGTAAGCTCCTCCTGGAGGAGAAGCAAACCACTGCGGCGAAGGATTTCTCTGTTGAGGATGATAAGGACTGGCGTGACGGCCTTATCCGGGACAAACACGGCAACATCCTCAATAATCTCCATAACATCGGCTTGATCATGACCTATGATCCATTCATGCGCAAAATTGTCTTTAACCAGCTGGCGGACGGTATGGAGATAAAAGGGGAACTCCCGTGGGATCACAGCGAGACCAACTTCTGGCGGGACGCAGATGATTCGCAGCTTATCTTCTACGTCGATCAGAACTATGGCACGTTTTCTCAGCGGAATTATGATATTGCCGTGACAAAGTGCGTCGATGATCGGAAATATCATCCCATCAAGGATTATTTTTCATCCCTTCCGGCGTGGGATCATATCCCGCGTGTTGACACGCTCCTGATCGACTACCTCGGAGCAGCGGATAATCCCTATGTCCGCGCCGTCACCCGCAAGACTCTCTGCGCGGCGGTTACGCGCGTCTACCACCCTGGAACGAAGTTTGACACCATGCTCGTTTTAAATGGCCCCCAGGGGATAGGAAAGAGTACCCTTATTGCAAGGTTGGCCATGGAATGGTTCAGCGATAGCCTCACCCTCTCCGACATGAACGACGGCAAGACCGCTCCCGAAAAACTCCAGGGGTACTGGATCCATGAGATCGGTGAGATGGCCGGCATGAAAAAGGCAGACCTGGAGAAGGTGAAGTCTTTTATCTCCCGCCAGGATGATAAATACCGTGCTGCCTTCGGTCGCCGCGTCACGCCCCACCCGCGTCAGTGTGTCTTCTTCGGAACTACGAATGCTGAGAACGGTTTCCTCCGCGACGTGACGGGCAACCGTCGGTACTGGGTCGTTACAACACCAGGTATAGGTGCTCGCAAACCATGGGAGCTGGATCAGGAAACAATCAACCAGATCTGGGCAGAGACGATTCGCCTTGTTGAAGAAGGAGAGAAGCTCTATCTTCCGGCTGATCTTGAAGCCATGGCAAAGAAGGAACAGTCCGCCGCCATGGAGTCAGATGAGCGGGAGGGGATTGTCAGGCTGTACCTTGATACCCTCCTTCCCGAAGGGTGGAACAAGATGGACCTCTACTCCCGCCGGGAGTTCCTTCGCGGAGAGGATCCCACGCTTCCGAAGGGCACCATAAGACGAGAAACAGTCTCCAATATGGAAATCTGGTGTGAATGCCTCGGCATGCCGAAGGAATCCCTCAAGAGCAGCGAGTCTTATGCGATCCGCTCCATGATGTCCCGGATTGAGGGATGGGAACGCACGGATCAGGTCGTGAAGAACAAGCTCTACGGGCAGCAGAGGGTTTACAAGCGGGTCTGACGTCATCCCGAGGGGGTTACAGGCTTCGTTGACAAGAATTAAATCATTGGTTTCAACTTTTCTGTCCTGTAACTCCCCATTTTCAGTGTTTTCAAGCTTTCAAGCTCCAAGTATGACAGACAACAAGGTAAATTCTGTATAGGACGAAAACAGTAAAAATATAAGAAATAGAATTACGTATACGCATATACGCGCGTATAGGGAAATTTGTAGGAGTTGTAAACCATAAGAAATAGGATCAGCGAGGAGTGGATAGATGCGAGAACGAGATGTAGAGCAGGCCCTAATAAGGGCGGTAAGGAAAGCAGGCGGCCTCTGTCTGAAATTCGTCAGTCCGGGATGGAGCGGAGCTCCCGACCGGCTCTGCCTCTGGCCGGGAGGACGCGCAGCGTTTGTGGAATTAAAAGCACCGGGGAAGAAGCCAAGGCCGCTGCAGGTTCGGCGGGCAGAACAGTTGCGGAGGATGGGCTTCCCTGTGTATGTCATCGACCGGAAAGAACAGATCCCGGAGACGCTTCAAATAATCGCAAAGCTTGGAGGTGGTGGAGGTGCTTAGCCGTGAGCAACTTCACGGGTACCAAAAGTATGCTGCCGATTTCATAGTCGGTCACCCAGCCTCCGCGATCCTCCTGGACTGTGGCTGCGGAAAAACAATCATAACTTTGACGGCGATAAAGGATCTTCTTCACGACCTGTTTGACGTGTCGAAGGTCCTTGTTATTTGCCCGATAAGAGTAGCGCAGGTCTGGGCGGAGGAAATCCATAAATGGAGTCACCTCCAAGGGCTCCGTTTTTCTATTGCAGTGGGAACAGAATCGCAGCGACGTTACGCCCTCGCACAGGACGCGGACATCTACGTCATCAACAGAGACGTGGTTCCATGGCTGGTGGAAAACTACGCCTCTGCGTGGAAGTGGGACATGCTGGTTCTGGACGAGTTGTCCAGTTTCAAAAATCCCCAGGCGAAGAGATTTAAATCCTTACTGAAAGTCAGGCCAAAGGTTCGGCGCATCGTTGGCTTGACAGGTACCCCCAGCAGTAACGGTCTTATGGATCTTTGGGCAGAGTACCGACTGCTGGATCTCGGCGAACGGCTGGGGAAATTTATCGGATCGTATCGTTCCGCATACTTCCGCCCGGACAAGACCAACGGTGTGATCGTGTACAGTTATAAGCCGTTGGCCGGAGCAGAGGAGCAGATTTACCGGCGGATCGGAGATATGACAGTTTCTGTTCGCTGTACGGATGTCCTGCGCATGCCGGAGCTGATCAGTTCTCCCTATGAAGTCAGGATGAATCCGGAGGAAAAGAAGGTCTACGACCAGATGAAAAAAGAGCTTGTCCTTGGCCTTCCTGACGGCGAGGTGACAGCAAGCAACGCGGCAGCCTTGTCGGGAAAGCTCACCCAGATGGCGAATGGTGCCGTTTATACGGACGAAGGAACTGCAGAAGTTATCCACAACCGAAAGCTGGATGCGCTTGAAGACATCATCGAAGCCCAGCAGGGAAAACCGCTCCTTGTTGCATACTGGTTCAAGCATGATCTTGAACGTATAACGGAGCGGCTGCGCAGCCTTGGCATCAAGTACGCGAAGATCGATAACCAACACAATATCGACCGCTGGAACAGGAGTCAGGTCCCTGTA
>Ga0310697_10003036_pt1 | contig 17214 bp, 23 predicted proteins | sample 172DNAGHGlowgp2_FD_203883 | JGI IMG/M metagenome (GOLD analysis project Ga0310697, IMG submission 203883) | Sheep rumen microbial communities from Palmerston North, Manawatu-Wanganui, New Zealand - 1728 DNA GHGlow gp2 (v2) (version 2) | ecosystem: Host-associated > Mammals > Digestive system >... | reverse complement strand
TACTACATTATTTAAGTAGTATTCTATTTCACCATATAAATAATTAGGGGCAAATTCTTCTTTTATTGCTTGAATAATTTTTCTTTTTTCATTTGATCTATTCTTGTTAGTCGCAGCTATATAACAATTGAAAAATTTTCTTATAGTAATATTAGATGTTCTATATTTAAAAGAACGATTATCTTCATATCGCTTTTCAAAATCTGGTATATCTGCTAAATATACTATGTTATAATCACTAGGAATATGTTTAATGCCATAATTTGTATAATAAAAGATACTTGTTTCAAGCTCATTATAATTCTTAAATATATTATTTGTAAAAGTATCTGGAGAAATATTTGCTATAATTTCTGGATCTGTAGGCAATTTATATTCTCCTTTTAAGAAAATATTATTTCCAGATATAGTAACCTTGCATGTAAATTCACAATTATTTAATCTAACATTATCAGAATTTATAATATCAACATTATTATCTCTAACAGTATCTATAAAAATATTTTTAGAATTTACTATATTTAACCTATATTTGTTATAATTTTTTATTTCAACTGAATCTGATCTATCTACATTTAAATATCCAATGGTTGAATCATATATATCAATATTTCCAGAAGGTATACCTTTTAATTCATATTCAATTACAGAATCATGAAGATGAATATTTTTAGATATAACATTTACTGAGTTAGCAATAAAACTTTTATCATTTTGATCTAATATAAACCCATTTTCTATAATTAGTTCTTTATTAGAATACTTACCGGCTCTAGTAGTATATATTAAATGTAATTGACTATCTTTATTTACTATATCATATTTTGGATTGATTGTATTTTCTGTATTTAATATATCTTCTATTTCATCGAGATAAGAAGAAACTAATTGCCTGCATAATCTTAGAAGTTCTACATTTACCTCAATATCAAGAGACGAATCATTAAGATTAATAAGATTTAAATCTAAATCTAATTCTAAATATGCATCCTGAATATCTCTTCTATCATTAGTACTTAAATATATTTTATAATTAAATTTAGAAGTTATACTAATTATATATTTTATGTTATATTCATTAAATTTAACATTTTTTGGATTTTTAAAAAACGTATTATTTAAAAAACTTAATTGATCTGATGTAAGCTCCTTAACATTCATTATTGTTCTCCTTTATTGTATATATAATTAAATAGTTTTTCTTCTTTATAGACAATCTTCTAAATCATCTGCATACATATTAAACTGTGGATAACTTTTTAATGTTTCAACTGTCTGTTTAATAAGTTTGTCTAATTGTTCTTGTGAATCTATAAAAGAACGAATTATAAATTCTTCCCCTTTAGAATTAGTTATTTCTACTACAAACTTAAAATTTACATTACCATTAATGTTTACTTTTTGTAATTTGACAATAGGCTCTTTTGTATCTACTGTGCAAATAATAAGTGTGTCTAGCTTTAAATCATCCTCAGTTGGTTCATTAAAGAATTCCTCAATAGAATCATACTCAGTTTGTACCTCAAGTTTTTGTGAGTCATCTATTTTGTAGATAAAATCTCGCAATGGTTTTTTTACTGCTTTAATAAACTTATTGTCACTCTCAAGTTCTTCATTATATTTATCATCACTAACTTTAGCATCGCCATGAACTCTAGCATCACCATTAATTTTAGCATTATTAAAAACCTTAGCATTGTCATAAATATAAGCAAATCCATAAACTTTAGCATTGCCATAAATTTTGACATTATCTTCGACCATAGCATAGAAATAAACTTCAGCATTATCATAAACCTTAGCATTACCCCTAACTTCAGCCAAACCATAGATTTTAGCATAGTCCCAGACTTCAGCTTTACCATGAACTTTAGCACTGCGATAAACTTCAGCATTGCCATAAACTTTAGCGTTTTGATAAATTTCAGCACTTTCATAAATTAGAGCATTATTATAAATTTGAGCATTGTTATAAACATTAGCAAAGTCATAAACTTTAGCTTTATCATAAACTTGAGCATCACCATAAACTTTAGCATGCTCATATACTTGAGCATCGTCATAAACTTTGGCATTGTTACAAACCCAAGCATTATCATAAATCTGAGCACTACCGTAAACTATAGCATTACCATAAACATGAGCATTATCATATACTCGGGCATCATCATACACTTTGGCATTATCATCTACCCAGCAGCTACCTTCTTGACTGAGGTTTTCTTCTTTTTCAATGAAACCACCAAGCTTACCATCTGATAAACGTCTTATTCTATGCAATACATGACCATCAACAGTTTTAGTTTCATCAGTAAATTCATACCTTGGACCCATAGATTATCCTCCTTAAAATAAAAATGACCTGCCTATAAGCAAGTCATTGTTCGCATTCCATTATTATTAAGTATAATTTACTAAGTGTTCATCAAGTTTCTTTTTATCAACATAATTAGGATAGAGTGCTATACAAACCGCATCGGCAGTATCATTGTCTTTTATTGTCTCATCACCTTTTCTTTTGTGAGGTACTATTATATTTAAGTCTATTTCTGGATAATTTTTCTCTACTAAAGCAACTGCGTCTTCTTTGGTAGCAGAACGACCTCCAAGAACTTTACATTTCCAAGACTGTACATGTACTTCTGAAATAGAGATCATATCAGAAAATTCATTAATAATAGTAGCTTGTAAGAACGCCATACTAGTTATATTAGCCATTCTAGATAAACCTCTACTAAAGAATATTTGCTCAAATAAAAGGTAATCATTCTTAGTAAGATTATACTTTTTAATATATTCTTTTATCTGCTTGCATATCTTTTTTCTATGTTCCCATGCATTAGCAGAATCAGAATAGTTAAGTCTACTCCATTCTATTAGTTTAGTTCCATCCATAACTACAATAGAATTTCGAGACTTATTACCTAAATCTACTCCAATTATCATTATAATTTCCTTTCATTATTATATCTCCAGAGGCCCCAGATTAATCTCTGAGACCTCCGAAGAATTAAGATATAAAATTACTTATTTCATACGATTGATAGCATCTTCAGCTAATACAGATCTTACACAATTCTCGTTCTCGAATCTTAATATTGCACAGTTAGAACTACCCTTCATACAATCCTTAAGATAAACAAGACCATTATTATGTACATCTAATGAAGTATTATCTATCTGTCTTGGATCTCCAGCAACTATAATCTTAGTATTTCTACCAGCTCTAGTAACTACATCTCTAATAAGATTCTTAGTAGCATTCTGAGCTTCATCACAGATTAGATATGCATTATGAATTGAACGACCTCTAATAGCATAAAGAGGACAAAGTTCTATTAAACGACTTTCCATCATATCATTGATAGTTTGTCTTGTTTCTGTGATAGGTGTATCTTTATCACCAAGAATTTCTTCAAGATTGTCCATATAACTAGCCACCAAAGGACTCATCTTTTCTTCCAATGTACCAGGTAAATAACCAAAGTCAGCATCAGTAGAATGATTATTAGGTCTAGAGATTAGAATTCTACCATAAGGTTCTGTATCTCTATTACTTGAACTTTTACCATACGCTGAAGATACATCAAGTTGATTTAGACCACATGCTAAAGATAAGAATGTCTTTGCAGTACCAGCTGGTCCCTCAAGAATAACTAGAGGAATATCTGGATTAGTTAATGCCCACAAAGCATATCTCTGCATCTTATTCATTGGCTTGATCTTATAATCACTAAGGAACTGATCTGGAATTAGATGTATCTTTCCTTTTCTATATACTGTGAGTGCAGCTGAATCTCCACAAATTAGAGTTACAAACTGATTCTCAAATAAAGGATATTCTAATTCACCAATTTCTTTAATTGTATCAGCAGGAATATCTTCATTATTTTTATATAGGTTATCAATTATGGTCCAATCTTCAATTTCAATATTGACATGACCAGAGTAACCTGTATAAGCAATTTGTTCATTTCTAACATTTTCTGCCTGTACTCCACAAACTATTGCATTTAGATACATAGCTGCATCTTCTGTGAGAAGAATAACCTTATTATCTTTACAATAAGTTCGATTCATATGAATACAAGAAGATATAATCTTATTATCTGCTCTATCTAATAAGAATCCAGCAGGAAGATATTCTAATTTAACTCCATCAGGCTCAAACAATAATCTTCCACCTTCATCATTTATAACTATTCCAGTTGTATGCAGTACATCTATTTTCTCTTGTTCTGACATATTTGCAAGTGCAGAATCTACTACTGCCTTAATACTACGAATAGCTTCACGAGCATTATATCCTCTTTCACCCTCATCTGTTTTGTGCTTATCAAGTTCCTGAAGAACTGTACCACAAAGAATAACTGTATTATCCTTATAACCAAACAAGGCATTAGGGTTTGACATCAAAACGTTAGTGTCTAAAACAAAATTCTTAATCAAGGTAAACAACTCCTTTTGTTCTATGTATTTTAGTAAATTACTTACGAAATATATTCATCTAGATTAGGCGTACCCATTACTTCTCTAGAGAATACTCTCTTTTTATCTTTGGCTTGTTCTACCAAATCTGAAAGTTGATTCTTTACATTCAAAGCATTAGGAATATTTTTTATTTCTAATATTGGAGTACTCTTATCAGCTGATTCTATAGTAATCGTACCTAAACCACTCATTCTTTGAAATAAATTTCTAGTTAAAGTGATGTCTAAAATTCTATACAATAGAACTTCTTCTTGTTTAACTACAAGTAATCCAGAATCAATCAGAAGTTTGTCCTCAGTCAAACTGTAGGTAGTAAAAGTCCACGGTAGAGCAAAGAATACCCATCGTTTCTTTTCTGACCAAATTGGTTCCATAATTTCCCTCCTTTAAGATTTTTTATATAACATCAACCTCTATATCGAGATTGTTAGGAGTTTCTCCTGTATTTATACTAAACCAGTCTTCTAATTCTTTAACTGTCATTGGTTTAGTAGTTTGCATTTGACAAATTGGAGAATTAACATCCATACAATAAACTTTAGTTAGTTTAATAGGCATAGCTGGATCATCTTCATACAATTTGTTTACTGCTTCTATATATTTATCAAAATCTTTATTCTTGAGAATAGACTGTAGTTCTTCAGTACTGTCCTCATACCATTCTGTTTTCCATGTAAAAATAAATGGTCCATTATTATCTGGTAAATTGAATTTCATATTTGTTCTCCTTATAAATTTGTACTATCAACCAAATATATTACTATATTCTTTAATGAATGCATTCATTTCATCTTCTTTAAATTCAGGTAGATCACTATAAATCTTTTTACATAAAGTAAATTGGTCTGTACCTATAGTATAACCCATAAATGAGTCTATATTTTTAAAATTAAAATCGCATGCTGCACTTGGATCATCTTCAATACATTCTAGGCATTCTGCATCATCCTTTAATTTTGACCAAAATGTGTTATCAAGTTCCCTTTTGAATAAATCATCATTACCATCAAGATAGAATGATGTAATGTACAATTTAATATCTTTCTTATAGGCAATGTATAAACATTTAGCAAATTTTTGTTCTAAATTCATATATTTTCTCCTTAATGTACATCTTCTACAAAATAGATATATTCTCCACCCATATATCTTGGGCAAATTTCTACCTTATAACCAGTATATTTTTCAAATGACTTGGCAAATCTTTGTAAAGGCTTCTCAAAACAACAGCCCATTTTACCATCCATATACATTTTACCTTTAAGACTCTTCGTATAATTATCGAATTGCTCATAGGGTGATATACTTACAGTTCTTTCTTTAGGAGTATCAACATAATCAGACATATAATCCATAGCTTCTTCTTCAGTGTCAGTCATAATAATGATATTTCCCATAGAATCTCTGACTATACAACCTGAATCAGTTATTTGATAATCGTAGTTCATATCTGCCTCCTATTAAAATATAATCATTAAATTTATAATAGTAAATACTTTCATAATTCTTTAAATACTTTAGCAATTTTAAGAAATTCAGGTTTCTTTTCAAAATTACTACTTAAAGTATTTAGTTTTTGTTTAATATCATTAATACTAGCATCATATGCATTTTTAGAATAAAGTTTATCGATTCCTAATTCATCAACTAAATCTTTATTTATGCAAATACGCAGATATTCTCTTGGATAAATAGGATAAATTTGAATAGTAAATAGATAAGTTGACAATCCATTATCATTAAGAATATCCTTAGCTCTTACTACAAATTTATAGCTATATCGATATTGTCTAGCATCCCATTGAGAATCAGTCATAGTAAATAAACCAGTACTTAAAAGGTCGTCTTCTACAAATTTTATTACATTATTAGCCATTTTGCTAGCATATTTACTTTCATTCTTTTTTCTTGTTGGACCATGATTAACTTTAACTTTCATTTTATATCCAGCTTTAGATAAAGAATTAATATATATTTTTAATTTCATATCATCAAATTCTTGATCCATAGTCCACCAAAAATTATCTTTTAGTTCATTACTTTCTGTAATATAACCAGTATAATTTACATCTGTTTTTATATAAGATCTTAGCCAATTTAAGAAAACCGCATCTTCAATGTGACCAATACACAAATCATCTTTCTTCATATTATCTAGATATTCTAATTGTTGTTCTTTGGTCATTTCATTAAAAGCAGCTAAATCATTAAAATAAACATGATAGTGCATGTTTGGTTCTAATTCGAATTTATAATCAACCAACATATTGTGATTTTTTGAAAATGGGTAAACCGCTTTATCACCTATACTGTCAATTTGTAAATATAAACATTTAGGATCTATTTCTACAAATGTTAAATTTCTTCGCTTATTTATATTATACATAAAGTACTTATTTATCATAGTGACAAACGCTTTACCAGAATAAGTAATAATTCTATCTCGATTTTCTAAATTTTCTGCCATAATGTTCTCCCTTCATAATAAAAATACCCAGTCATAACGACTGAGTATTGTTCACCTTCCTTATATTATTAAATAGCCTTTAAGTTTCATCAAAATATTCTAGAGAATTAACTACTATAGGATTGACTTTAATTCTAGTCATCTGGCCATTTATCATAGCCATTTTAGGCACAGAAAGTACCAAATTATCCTTAGCTCTAGTCATTGCTACGTACCAACATCTAAGTTCCTCTTCAAAATCATCTACTTCATGACAGTCTAAACAATCAAGTAAGATAACTAACTTCCATTCAAGACCCTTAGCACTATGTATAGTAGTTATAATAAGTCTATCTTCATTAGGATTATCTGTCTTGACAGTATCTAGAGCAATATCTTCTAAGAACTCAAGAATTGAATCATATTCTGAAGCCATATCTATAAGAATATCAACTACTTTTCTATCACGCTTAACTTTTTCTAAAGCATCAAATTTAGCACTACTGGTCATATTTTTAGATAGTTCAATATTAGTTTCTCTAAGATTAAAGTAAAATGGAACGACCATACTAAATACATCACTAAGATTAGAAAACTTTCTCCAAGCTTCAATTTTATTAAGCAAATCCATTAAAGCACTATAGTATTTTCTCTTAGCAAATTTAGCAGGGAAGTCTGGATCATTAAATGCATCAGATATAGTAGCTGCATTCTTATTACCTATTCCAGGAATAAGTTTAAGAACATTGAACCACTCAAATTTATTAGTAGACTTTACTATTACTGACAAGAATGAAATCATCTCATCTATACAATGATAATCAGTAAACTTAAGTCCACCGCGTTTTTCAAATGGTATCTTAGCCTTAGTAAGTTCATTCTCTAACTTAAAAGAACTCATAGATTTACGTTCTATAATGGCAATATCCTTAAGATCCACATTATTCTTAAGACTATATCTGGTAATATAATTAATGATCCATTCTACTTGAGAATTAGTATCAACATGATTCTTAATAAGAGGTTTATCTCCATGCTTATTATCTGCAACCATTTCAACATAATCCCAAGAAGAGACATTATTATTCATAATATCATTAGCTGCGTCAAGTATTTCTTGAGAAGACCTATAATTTATCTTAAGAGTATAAACCTTAGGATTAAAATGATTTACAAAACTTCTAATATTAGTAGCCTTAGCACCTCTAAACTTATAAATAGACTGAGAAACATCTCCAACTATCATAATATTCTTATTATAAGCACCAAGTTTAGTTAGAATACTTAACTGAAGACTATTAGTATCTTGGAACTCATCTACCATTAAATAATCAAAAGTATTTGCTATTGACTCACAAATTTCAGGTACATTTAAGAGTTTGTTCATATAGACAAGCAAATCATCAAAATTTAACTGACCGTGCTCTAGACCGTAAGCTTTTATTTCATCAAATAATTTACGTATCTCAGCTTCATATCCTGCAAATTTAGTTTCACAAATAAGTTCTTCCAAAGTCCAGTCAGTATTTATCATAGTACTATAAATACCATCAAGCTTAGCTGCACTAGGAAAATTCTTCAAAGAATCATAATCACCAATAGAAGATTTAACATATTCTATAAGAGTTTGATATTTCTTAGGTGTAAGCGTTTCAAAATCTGGAGCAATTCCAATTAAATGACCATATTGTCTAATAATTCTAGCACAATACTTGTGATATGTAGTAGCTAAAACCTTCTCACATTCATCATTAACTTGGCTGGCTCTATACTTCATTTCATCTGCAGCAGCATTAGTAAAAGTAAGCATTACGATTCTTTTAGGATCAATGCCAGAATCTACTAAATGCATTATTCTACTAATCAAAGTATGAGTCTTTCCTGAACCAGCACCAGCAATAACTACAGCTGGATCATTCATATGCATTGCTGCATCAAATTGTTCATCATTTAATTCATCTTTAAGTTTTAATTCTAAGTCTGTCATAAATCATTCTCTTTAATAAAATCTTTAAGCTCATGTACTAAATCTGGATAAGTTATCTTATTTCCATCAAGATCTATAAATATTATATCATTAGATCTAAGATTGTTATTATTTATGATACTAAAGAATGTTTGCATTTTATCTTTCTTAAATACTTCTTGTAAATTACGTTCTGTATTTTTATGTTTGATTATATACAGCGTTAATTTTTCAGTATAAGTATCATATAAACCACAAACTGAAAGATAAGAAACAGCTCGTTTAGAACCCTTCTTTTCTTGTTCATAACAATAAGGAGTTTCTATCCAAATCTTATTTTGTACCCTACAATTAATTTTATACATATTATAATTATATAAACCTCGAAATTAAAAGTAAAATACTATTAGTCATTTATACCTTCAAAATAAATTTTAGACGTATTTTTCATATTATATAGTTTAGTTAAATAATTTAATCTACGCATATCAAAATCTTTATTTTCATCAATAGTATAAATGTTAAAAATCAAAGTATCTCCTGCATCATTTAATTCAATATAATTTATAAGAGCCACATCAGAAGATACATTAAACTCATTTAATAAGTCAGTATCATTAAGATTTTCAACAATTCTAACAGTATCATTTATAATAGATTTATCTGTTTTATATTTATCTAACTTGGCAGAAATAGTAAATGATTTAGTCATATCTATATCATGTTTAACTTTAGGAGATGATTTAGATAAAATTTTCTTAGCAAGAGACATATCTTGAGTAGTATTTAGTACTTCTTTTGCTACATCATCATTCTTTTCTGCTTCTTCTCTAAGTCTATCATAATACTCTGATAATTTATTATTACTAATAAATCTAGCTAAGATTAAGATGTTTTTCTCAGGGAAGTTAGTAAATGCATCATAAACCTTTAAGAGATTAAGAATTTTAGTTTTAAGTTCTGTAGGCTCAACTATATCAGGAAAACCTTTAAAAACTATATCATATATAGGATCTTTACTTTTCACTAAAAATTTCTTTAATAACTTAAAGTTACCTAAATCTAATGCGTCATCAATATTAACAGAATCAAGTATATTACCATTTACTACTTCATCAAATAAATCTTGTCTTAATTTATTAGTGATAGCGTATAATTGAACAACTGTATCATATTCATCTCTAGAAATTTGAGTAAATGTATTTTTTTCACGCTTAACAAAAAATGCTCTTGCCGACTCATCATTACTTTCTATATAATATTGCACTCTACCTGTATATCTTGACCAAAACTTATCCCACCTTCCACTAAATACTCTTACAATATAATATCTTGTGGTACCATAAATGGCTCTGTCCATAACATCAAATCCCCAAGTATTAGCGGTTTTCTTATTTATTGTTCTTAAAAGATTAGTTTTAGTCTTAGTAGTAATCATATCTTCAAGATAATTTTCTAAAATACTTAGATCTTCTTCATAAGATTGAAGCTTTTGTTTTCTATATGTTTCAGTAGATGCATGAATATAATCACTCTGATCAATAAATCGTACATTATAATAATCTCCAGTAAGATCATTTATATCATACGCAATATATTCTTCAATTTGTGCTGTAATATTAGTATCAGTATCTTGTTTTAATTTAATCTCATTTTTAGGTATTTTTGGAGTAATAATAATTCTTGCACAATAACCTTCCTCATATTCGTATGGTTTTTCTATTTTTATTTTCCACCAATCCTTATCAGGAGTTTTTATATCTTCTCCAATAACACTAAATCTAATAGTTTTTCCATCATAATCTGAGTCATAACCTTTAGCAAGAGCTGCTCCGTGAATTAAAACATCTGTAACTAATTTTATAATATTAGCCTTAATCAATCTAAGAATAGTATCTGAATAAGATATAGTATAATTTAATCTATATCCATCCTCATAAGATTCTAAAGAAATCATGTCTATTCTATAACAATTATAATCTGTAGTCCAATAAGTAAATGGTTTATTATTTTGAATAATATAATCATGTATTTTCTTTATAAGATCTTCATTATAAGTATGTAATACATAATTAGGTACATATAATTTAGTATCTTTGTTTGTGACAATTTTGTATTCCATGTTAGTCTCCTTAAAATAAAAAATGCCTAGCATTTAGCTAGGCACTTTATTTATGCAATTTCTACTAGGTACCTGCAAGCCACTTGCGCTTTGTTGTAAACTATAACTTCATCTCTTCTAATATAAGAACCACCACCAGCATGAGCATGAACTGAATGATAGCCAAGATTTAACTGACTAAATGAATTACCATCTAAGTCACAAATTCTAATACTACCAATTCTATCATAGTTATTAGTACAATTAAAAGTATTACCTGTAATAACTGCATTGACAAATAACCATCTAGATCCACCTCTAGCACTATCAGTTCTTGTATAGTTATAAGACTTATTAGGACTTGGTGCACTGTAAATACCATCACCAAAAGCCGAACCACAATAAGAAGCATTAGCAGGTCTAATAATTAAACCATTTGCCATAATAGAGAGTACATTCTCAGGCCCAGTACCATGCCAATAAAGTTTAACATTCTTATCATCATTCTTAAGGGCATTATTCTGAAGATATTCTAAGAATTCTGCATCTCTAACTGGATTAGCAACCTTGTAAACATTCTTAACCTTAAATGAACCAGAATCTGATTCCTTGTTAATCTTATCTACAATGAAATCTCTTTCTTCAGCAGTAGCCTTAACAAACTTAAATCCAAATGCTTCTGAAATAGTATTTATACCATTAGCATTGCTAGTAGCTTTACTCTGAAGAATAATGTTATCCAAGAGTGATTGTTCGTTACTAATAAACTTATTTAAGTCTGTATCTTTTGGCATATAACTTCCAGGATTATAAACAGCAGTTCTTACATTTGAAATCTTTCTAGGAATAATAGTCCAAATCTTAAGTAATGCTCTATTAAACTTATCAGCACATTCTTTGATAAAATAAGCTTGGCTGCTACTATCATCAACTCTATTAGTCTTAGTTAACCATTCTTTATAACTATCTGTACCAGTATATTCTGATTTTACAGTAGTTAAAGTATTGATTAAATCTTGAACTTCTGCAATAGCACTTGCATTCAATGTACCAATATCAGTTTGTTTAGAGACGTACTGTCTAGATATAGCAAGTAAATGATTAAGTAATCCTTCAATTTCTGGATCAGCTTCAGGTTTATATCCTTGGCTAACTGTAGTAGTTTTAGAAATATCCTGATAACCTTTACCAGTTTTAGCTCTATAGGTTTTATCCCAATCATATATACTATAAGTTTTAGATGAACCAGCAGTGCCTACTCTTCCCCAAGTAGCAGTGAAGGTATTATCACCATTATCATGCATGTTATAGAACTTGTTATGATTATCTGCTGTTACCATTATAAGTTTAACATCATCTCGTGCCATAATTTTACCTCACTATTAATCATTATGTATTTGTTTTTCCCAACTAATATCGGGAGATATATCTACATAAGTAACGTCATTTTTAATCTTCATTTCAGTTACTTGTGGATTAACAGTAAAACTAATAAAATTCTTCTTAATATATCCATAATCAATTAATTCTTTAGTATCAAATACTTTTTCTACATCTTCAATAGTAAGAGGATAAACATTTTCAATAATGATTCCTGTATTCTGATCTTTATAAGCTTTTACATTATCATGATACAAATCTACAAGATCTGCATAAAGTCTTTCATCAATCATAAGTTACTCCTTATTAAGTTTATAAGTTTTTAAGAATAAGTCTAACTGCATAGAATCAAACTTAAGTTCTCCACAATCATACAAAGCTAATATAAACTCACCTTCATTGGTTCTAACAGTATAATATTCATAATTTGTATATTTCTTAAGCATAGGTAAATACATAGACTCTAAGTCTTCATCTTGCTTAAGAAATTCATTTAATTCATCTTCAGTTTTAAACTTTGAAATTGGTTTATTGCTAAGGTTATTTACATAAGTTTCTCCAGCAATAGAATACCAAAATTCTAAGTTCAAATCATTTTCTTTAACCAACCATAAAGCCTTTACGAATTTTTGTTTATTTGTCATAACTTTCCCTCCATATAAAATAAAGGGAGGCCCTTAACATAAGAACCTCCCTACAAAATTACAAAATCTCTTCAGGTGTTCCAACTGGTCTAATGAACTTTCCACCAGATTTACCAGCATCAACCTTGTAATCATTTACCCAATAATCAATGTTGTTTCTCTTAGCATCAAGTCTAATACCATCTTTTCTGCTAAATGTGCTTCTTACTCTACCATCCTTAGGTGTCTCGATATAAGCATGAATTGACTCATCATTACCAGGAATGTCTCTATCCATTCTAAGTGTATGATATGCTTCATACTCCTGAACAGACTCAATATAAAAATCAATAGTATCGTCAATAGTTCCATTAGGCTTAAGACCAAATGTCTTAACAACACTTCTTCTGTCAAGGCTATAAGCATCAACAATATTAAGACTGTCTGTTACACCAGCAAGTGCAATCTGTAAAGTACTAATTCTATCAAGCATAGCATCTGAATCAAGATACTTACCCTTAAGATCATCCTTTACAATGGAAGGTAAATCTAATACCTTTCCACTAGATTCATCCTCAATCTGCCAGCCTGTAGCTGAGCTTGAATCTTTGATTAATTTGAAAATTCTCTGTACCATAAGTTTATTCTCCTTTCTTAAACTCATCAGAAATTTGTTTTGCTTGGTCCATGACCTGTGTATTTTTGAAGAATACTGTGCCCTCTTGTATATAATTTCTTTCAAGCAAGTATTCTGTCAAATCTTGTTCAATAGCATCCTGCATATTAGATACTTCTCCATAAGAACCATCATAATTATCACAAAGTTTCTTATAAACATCATATCTAGTCCGCTTTATATCATAATAATCTCCTTCATCAGAGATTGCACATTTCTCCCACTTAGTTATTTCACCCTCAATACTAATAAAACCACTTTCAATCTTTTCGAATGCAAATTCTCTAATATCTTCAATGATTTTAATTTGATTTTTAAGGTTATTTATTATTTTATTTGAGTTCTCCCACATATTGTCTCCTTAATTAAATTCATAACTGTCATGTTCACTAGAAAAAGTAGATTCTTCTATTAAATCTGGTATTTTTGTAGTTTTTTGACGATCTCTTATATGTTGATCATGCAGAGCTTTTAGCTCTTTTCTATATTTATCTATCATAACTTCAACTGAACTAGATATTGCTGCATATTCTAATTGTCTACCTGGAACTTCAGTATAAGTATCTTTAAAAATATCTATAAGTCTAGCACTTATATGATGTTCTATAAATTCTGAAACTCCTTGTTCCATTTCTTTATAGGAAATAGGAGCATTTTCATCAGTTTGATGTTTTGAATACCAGTTTATAGTAATATAATTAAGTTGTTCATTAAACTTTTCCATAACATTAGTGCTTTTAAATGTGAATTTACTAGCTTTAGTTAGGATCTCATTTCTCTGTGATTCTTTCATGTTCTTCTTATTTCCTCGTATCAAAATTTATACAATCACGTACTACTCTCTTATATAATGCTTCATCTTCATATTTAAATGTAGACCATTTATAAGGATGCTCTGCTGGTTCTATTTTACCAGTAATATCATAGAAACCATTATCTATTTTACAAATAAAATGATTTTCTATAGGCAAATAATATATTTCACCATTAAATCTTTCTCTCAAGATAACGGCAAAATAATAACAGTTGCCCGAGGTAAAAATATACTCGAGCTCACTGTTATACTTAAACTTAAACTTTCTTATAAAATCTTCTATCATAATTGATCTACTAAAAACTTAAGTTCATTTTCAACATCCTCAAGAGTAATATCCTTACCATCTTTATGACCTTCAACAATTATTTCATTTCTGAAAAGTTCCTTAGCATCTCTAAAGACCTTATCACCAAACAAAATCTTTACTGCTGCTAGATCATAGTTATCTCCAAAGTGATTATAATCAAAACCAATAACCCAACCACCATCCTCAGCATTAAAACAGGAATGTGTTCTATTGGCATAGGTTATTCCACCATGGCATTCAAGATCATAAAGTTCATAAATATCTTTACCACATAACTTGTGACCGACTGGAAGGATTACATAGCCACATCTCCAACCATATTCACTCAAAGTTATTACGCAGTTGAAATCCTTGTACTTAAATTTCTTTTCTACTTTCATAACATCTTCTACCACGGTATTTTTCATTATTCACTTTCCTCACTTAGGTAATATTGCTAAGGTCTTACTATCAAAAATTCCAATAGCAGGAACCTCATAATCACATAAAATTTGATATTTAGCTACATCTTGAATAGGTAACAAGATTTTGTAATGGCTTCCACCACCAGAAAAAGCTTTAAGTTCGTCCTGAGTAAAAATAACCACTAATTTTCTTCCTATATCAGAATCAACTGGTATATGAAAATAAAAACGTTCTATATAGTGAAAACTCATTGTGGTGGTTGATTTAATTAAAGCTCTTACTGTCATATTAAGTACCTCAATAAAAAATTGATATAGCCTTATCAATAACTATAAGCTTTGCAGTAGGATCTACTGGTACAAATGCCTTTTGAACTGCTTCATCTGGCGTCAATTTATTATCTACAATAAACTTTCTGAATTCCTCTAGCTTCCACTTTCCAAGATCAGAAGTTAGATCCAATTCCATGCTTACAATAAATTCCTTATCAACTGTACCATAAGCATCGTTAATCAACCCAATGTTATAAATCATAAATTCCCTCCATTATGACCAAAGTCCTTTTACGGACAGTACTAATCTTTTATCATCTGAACTAAGCTGAGTAAATGCTTTGATCATTGTAATAGTGTCTCTTTCATTATAGTCTTGCCACATTGAAATTAACTTATGACCATTCTCATCAACTCTTTCTTTTTCAGAGTCTTCCTTAATTTTACGACAAATATCATCAATTTCCTTATCAGACATATTAACATATTTGTCAGTACCTTCTTCCATAATTCTTCTTTGAATTATAGGAAGTATAAACCAGAAATCTCCACCATATCTCTTATACATGTCTCTTGTATCATCGTTAACATTAATCCAATTTTCAAGAGCAACGAGTTCAGGATCTTTCTTAGCCATACTTATTCCTCCGTATAAATCATAAACTGATTATCTTTAGCATCAGTAGTTATACACTGAACCATCATAGGTTCAATTCTCTTAATTCCTATAATAGTAGGACCATCTTTAGTTCCTACATGACAACCCTTATATAGCTCTTCTAAACCATCTTCAATTGCCATAGTATCAATTGTATACATTTTTCCATTAACATATACATTCCATTGGTGAGTATCAGAACACTTAACTTTACCATTACTAAATTCTACTTCATACATGATAGCAGCAAGCTTAGGTTCAGTTTTGTCAATGACTCTATGCCATTTACCATCTGTTCCCATTATCTTATCACCAATTTTTACTTCACTTATAGGCTTTTTCATAAGTTCCTCACTAATTATATTATATTAATAATAAAGTAAAAGTAAATTACTTTTATAATGAAGAAGAAATATATTCTGAAATATGCTTAAGTAAATTACCAATTGCTTGTTTTTCTGAAGCTTGGAAATCGCCAGTAAAATAACCAATATTAGATGATGTTACTCTATAATTCTCGTCATTAATAACTAAAAGTTGTTCATCAGCATCATAATCTATGCTAGTAATTTCATCAAGACGTGGAAATCTCTTATTGAATTCAATGCTAAATGGACCATCAAAGATCTTATCATTTTCACAATTCAAATCAGTTCCATTGCAATTGAAATCTACAATAGTGAAATCAATATTATATGGATGAAATGAGTAATCACAATTCCAAAAATCAAGAATTGCTACGCCACCATTCTTCCTCCAATCCACTTTATCATAATCCATGTCGTTCTCCTTTATTCGGCCCAGAGTTCTAATCCAATGCCCTCATCTTCAAATTCATAACCATCTATACAAAGATTATTACCTTTCATACCAGGCTCTACATTAACATAATCTGCAACTTTAATTTTTCTCATAGATGTTAGAATTTCATTCAAGGTATTGAAGTAAGTACCTCCACCGATATCTTCTAAATCTCTTAAATCTTCATAAAATCTATCACGAGTTTTTTCATCTTCAAAAAGAAAAAGGTGATTTTGGTCACCTAAATCTTTATACTTGAGAGTCAAATCTA
>Ga0310697_10003034_pt1 | contig 17231 bp, 14 predicted proteins | sample 172DNAGHGlowgp2_FD_203883 | JGI IMG/M metagenome (GOLD analysis project Ga0310697, IMG submission 203883) | Sheep rumen microbial communities from Palmerston North, Manawatu-Wanganui, New Zealand - 1728 DNA GHGlow gp2 (v2) (version 2) | ecosystem: Host-associated > Mammals > Digestive system >... | reverse complement strand
AAACAGCCCGCAATGCCCATAAGCATAAGGATGCCGATTCCTGGGGCGTGAACCTCGTTGGCAACGAATATGTCGGCCCCAGCCTCTTAGGTCGCCTCCTCATGGAACTCCGCGACACCGGCAAGCTGGACTATCATCTTCCTGATGATGCCCTCAGTTTCCTTCAGTATTTGAAATAGTTCGCTTACAATTAACCCACTTCAAAACGGCGGCTGATATCGAAATATACCTTTTCAATACGGCCGTCGTAGTCTTTCAACTCCAGGCAGTCTATCCCCTTATTAACACTTTGTCTGACGAGTTGTAAGACACTGAGTCTGACAACCCTTTGAATATATTCATACTCCTGATGAACGTCAATTACGGATAACGCCGTTTCTGGTGTTTTTCCATCGCCAGTACTATCTATGGTCTCAAGGATTAACTTCTCTTGAGGTGAGACGTCAAAATAAGGGCTGTCATTCTCATTTCCCAACAATAAATCCGTATCCTCCAATATTTCATAATACCCAGAGCTGAGATTCTCCAAATCAATCTCCATGTTCCACTCCTCCCAATAATCCATTGACAGCTCATTAGGAATCTCTCCATTGGCATATTCTTTTGTGAACGTATAGCCATAGAGATTAGCCCTCATTGTTTCAACATCAATACTTTCTGGAGTCTTCTCCAGTCTTTTCTTAATACTCTTATCATACTTCCCTTCGTATTCAGAGTAGTTTACCTTCTTCTTTACTATCATACTATCGAGCATTTTATCTGTGTTTATTTTTCATTTCAACTGCTGCAAAATTAGTGATTTCACAGATAACTATACTTTGTGTTATACGTATATTAGAACAGCTACTATGGTTTTATTTTGCGACCTTTGCACCGCGAAACAAAATCATAGTAGCATGACAACAAAACAGACAAACCAACAGAAGCCGAAAGCTCGGGGCGGAAAGAAGCTCATGAGCGAGTTACTCACAGAAACCCGCATGTATATCGAACAGGCGGAACGAACCGACGTAGAACCACTGCGCCAGTTCCTGCTCAACAATCCTGAACGCCCACTCATTGCGATGGGACATGGCGGTTCACATTCTTCTGCCGCTTATGCTGCCCTGCTTTACGGAACCAACTGCGGGCTGGGTAGAGCCGTAACACCTTATCAGGCCAACTCACTTTCCGACGAAACGCTGTACAACTCCAAACTCCTGCTCATCAGCAAGTCCCTGAAGAATCAGGATGCCGTGTACATCTCGCAACGCATGGCCTGGACAAACCCGGCATGTAGCTGCGTCCTTACCATGACACAAGATGACAACGCAAATGTCCGTCACATGAAGAAGACCAACCCCAACAGTGTCATCAACTACCCCTTCGATCTTCCCGACGGGTTCATCAGCGTCAATGGTACCTTCGCGTACTTCTCCTTATTATATAAATCTTATACTGGCGATGCAGACTTCTCGCATAATCTGGCCCTCTCACCTGTGTCAGCAGAGAATTACACATATCGATGCATCGACGGTGTCACCACACCACCAGATCTCAGTACCATCACACAATTCACCGTTCTGTACGGATCATACGGAGAACCCGTAGCGCACAAGATGGAGAGCAACATGACCGAAGCCGGTCTGGCAGCCTGTGTCATCTCCGACTTCCGCGATGAATGTCACGGTCGTTTCCTCTCACTATCCAACTTCATCAGCAGTCCAGGACACCCACAGAACGATTGCGCACTTGTGCTGTTGGTCACACCTCGCGAAGAAGCCGTGTGCCGTAATCTGCTGGAACGTCTGCCTGGTCATCTTCCTGTCATTATCATCCGTACAGACATCGACACCCCCCTTGGTTCCATAGACCTTCTGTACAAGATGAGCATCTTTACCAGTGACTTCGGTGAGAAGTATCGTTACTCCAATCCCAACGATCCAGAGAATCTGGGCGGTTTCAGTAAAGGAGCCTTTCGCGATCTCATCAGCTTCCAGGAAGACTTCAACCTGTATGGTCCTCTCTGCATTTCGACATCAGAACTGCCATATAGAGACAGACTCCAACTTAAAACCAGGACAGATAGTATCGACATCCTCGGACTGCATTTCTCTGACATCGAAGTGCCATATCTGCTGGCAGCTTTCGATGACAGCCGAGATGCGCTGAAGACGCAGCAGGCCATCCTCACCCCCGAGAAGGGATATCTGAATAATCCCCAGCGTATTCGTCGTGACTTCCTCGAAGACCGTTTCCACGTGAAATGCCGCAGGCAGCTCGAATTCGAGAAGCCCGACTGTCAGTGGTGCCAGGAGTGGAAGAAATACCTCCAGGGCGGAAACGCAGATATCGACATCCTCAATGACGCATATATCAACTGGCTGGGTAGTACCCTTCGTTTCACTCGTCAACCTGACGGGACAGTACTGGTCACCGCCGTTGCCACATCCGCACCTGAGACATTTCCAAAACGTGGCATCATCGGTGGCATCATCGGTGACATTCTCGGCTCGAAGTACGAACTGGAGAAGGACAAACAGAAGGTGAAGGCACTCGCAGGCAGACCCCACCTGAAACTGTCCATCGCCATGACATACACTGACGATACCGTTCTCTCGCTGGCCATCGCCAAGTGGCTCCGTGATGACCCGTCACACAACAAACAGGCCCTTATCGATCTCTTCAAACACTTCGCACGTCGGTATGCCTCTTACTCCTTCGGCAAGTCCTTCAAAAAGTGGGCCGTTTCTGATAGCCGTGAACCTTACGGAGCCGACAGTGACGGTAGTGCCATGCGTGTAGCCCCTGTAGCCTGGTATGCCCAGACACTCGAAGAATGCCTGTCACTCGCGAAGATCACAGCCGAAATCACCCACAACTCTGAGGAGGGCATCCGTGGTGCACAGGCCATCGCCGCTGCCATCTTCCTGAATAGGACTGGGCACTCGAAATCCGATATCAGGTCATACATCGAACAGACCTTCGGATATGACCTCCGCCGCACCACCGACGACATCCGCTCGTCATACACCTTCGAGACCTCCTGTGACAAGACTGTCCCGGAATCCATCATCTGCTTCCTCGAATCCGAGACCTTCGAAGATGCTGTCATCCGTGCCATCTCACTCGGCGGCGATACCGACACGATGGCCTGCATGGCCGGTAACATAGCCGCGGCCTCGATGGACGTACCTGCCGACCTCGCCACCTTCGCATACGAGAAACTCCCGCTTGAACTGCGGGAGATTCTCGGTTGAAAGAATCTCGTTATACCTATAACGCAAAGGCATGTTTGGATTATTAGTCGTACCTTTGCAGCAGAATTTAAATTTAATTGTTAAATATGAATAAGGTAAATGAAATGATCGGGCTGACATGCCTCGGTGCGGGAACTTTCCCGCTTGATAATCTTCAGGAGAAGAACGGTAAGGATGTGAATATCTTATACCAGCATGTGGGTGGCACGGCTGGTAATGTGATGACCATCCTCGCTTGGTACGGCTGGCACACGCTGCCTGCTGCTCGTCTTGATGACTCTGAGGTGGGCTTTCAGCTGAAGGCCGACATGGAGGCTTATGGCTGTGACACGCGACTCGTCAGCAATGCACCAGACGGGGGTACGACTATCCTCGACATTATCCACAAGACAGGTCGTGACGGTAAGCCCAAGACCGCCTACATGGCTCACTCACCTCGTGGGGGGCGCTTTGTGAACCACCGCTTCTGGACTTTGAAACAGGCGCAAGAACTCTTTGATTCGTTGGATGAGATGCCTGACGTGTTCTTCTTTGACCGATGCGCTCCCGGTAATATCCTGCTGGCCCAGCTGTTCCGTGAACGCGGGGTGCTGGTGTATTACGAGCCGAACGAGCCTGTTGATCGCAACTTCCTCCGTGCTGTGGCTGCCAGCGACATCGTAAAATTCTCTAACGAGCGTCATCCGGATGTCTCGTTTACAGAGGACTTTCAGTTCAAACTCTTCGTGCAGACACTGAATCAGGAGGGGCTTCGCTACCGTCTGAGGGGTGGTGAATGGAAGTATCTTGCCCCTGTACGGAATCCCAATGCCATTGACGGTGAGGGCGCAGGCGACTGGACTTCCTCCACCTTCATCCATGCCCTCGGCAAGAAGGGCCTTCCAAGCATTTTATACATTCAGCCTTCCGTGCTTGAAGACTGTCTGATGGAGGCTCAACGAGTGGCTTCCGAGAGTGTTTCATACATTGGCGCAAAGGGACTGATTCATCATTAGTCCCTAACTGCCACATTATCAATTATGTTATAATATCTCAAATTACATTGCTATATGAATAAAAATTTGTATTTTTGCACAAAATAACTAAAAAGCGTGAGAAGATGAAGATTGTATATAGTCCTTTCTACAGTGGGAGTTGTTATATGAACTTGCAAGCTAGACAGGTGGCGCTTGATGTTCAGGTATTGGAAACCCAGGGTCTTCTTAGCCAGCTTGCCTTACATGCTGGCATTCATCAGCAAATTCCGTCCTTCCCGGCACGTCTTACCTCCTACCACAAGGCACTTCTGGAGTATGACAATAGTAATAAGAACAACATATTCCATCGGAGCATCAAAATTGACAGTATGAGTGTTGCCAAGACCCTGCTTCGATGGAGAGACAATCTGGCGTTGTGCGGTTGGGGAAAGCTTGTCAAACTAGAAGAATGTACCCGTCTCAATACCTTAGCGGAGATAGACAACCATTTCCTTGATGAAGGTTATGCCTCTTTGATGAAGAAGCTTGCCAGCCAGATTCACTCGATGGAATCAGGAGATGCGAACGTTCCTCAAACCTTCAAAGATCTGATTATTGAAATACCCTGCGCCTTTGATCTTTTGCCTGACTATATAAAACCATTGCTGAAATCACTGCAGAACCTCGGTACTATCATCGAGGAAAACACTGATGACACAGCAGTATCACCGCAATCCATCACAGAGGTACACTTCTCCCAGCAATGGAAAGCCGAATCCTGGCTGACTCAGCAGCAAAGAGATGCTTATGATGTTTGGATCAATACAAACAACAAGCGTCTTGACAATTGGCTCCATATGTCTGGGAATCCCGTTTGCGGCAGTGAAATGAAAGATACGAACCCTCAAATCACACAGATGTTCTTGTTGGCCATTCAACTATTCCAGCGCCCACTGAACGTAAACACGCTTCTTCAATACCTCTTCCTTCCAGAATGTCCTCTTGACAGACTGTTGTGCAAAGAACTTGCGAGAAAGATTGTTCGTGAGGGAGGTTTCTGTAATGAGATAGTTCAGGAATGTATCAATTCCTATATTGAAAAAGAATTCAAGGCTGAAGATGATGAAACTCCGCAAGAGAGTACCAAAGAGCAACGCGAGGAGAATTACATTAAGTATCTTCCTTTTGATCTGAGAAAAGAAGACAGCACATTATCATTGGCAGAAGAATCTGACTCTGTTAATGTCAGGGCACTGTCAAAATTCCTGTCTTCCATCAGTTCCTACGCTTCAAACCGAGCCGTTAAAATTACGGCAGTACAACCATATGATGCCCGAATAGCTCAGTTAAGGAATGTAGCAGAGATGACTGACGCATTATTAAGTCAGATTGATACACTGGTTGAAGGAGATTTGTCTTTTACAATGCTTAGTCAATGGGCGCAGTCACTCTATGAGGATGGAGACTTCACCCTTTATCATGCCCAGGTAAACAGCAGAAGCGTTATCAACCAGCCGTCTAACATGATTGACAAAGCTGTGAAAACTATCTGGTGCGATTTCTATGGTGATGTATCAACCACTCTGTCAACTGATTTCCTTTCAAACCACGAGACGGAGCAATTGGAGAAGCAAGGAGTGCTGTTATGGGATAAACAGCATGAGAGCGACTTCATGCACCTGATGACTGCCAGGCCTATCTGTAAGACAACTGGAGAATTGACCATTGTCACATGTGACCAGCAGGGAGCCACTAAGCTTCCGATGCATCCGTTGTATCTCCAATTACCGTTCATTACGAAGAAAGAAGATGGAGATTCACTCTATGACAATCTGGCTTCAAAGGAAATTGAAGCTGTTGACAACCACCGCGATACGGACAACCTCGAAATCCGCTTTGATGCCGAAAAGCATCCTGTCAGCTGGAGAGCCGTTGAGAGTTATTCTGCCTTGGAGAAACTTCTGCAGAATCCTTTTGACTATTTCATGAACTACACCCTTCAATACACTGATGTCAGTGAAACTGATATCAAACTGTTCCTGACCTATGGCAATGTGGCTCATGAAGTCGTTGAAACGCTCTTTACTGCCGAAAGGGAGGGAACGCCTTTGGAAGACTTTGTTCTCAGTCAATATGAGCAGGCATACCGTAGAGCACTCGTCAAGAAAGGAGCGCTGCTTCTGCTACCTGAACATCATCTTGACAGAGAGCGTCTGATGTATCTGCTTAGGGGTAGTGTAAGAAAACTGGCAACTATTATTCAGGAGAACGGCCTTACTGTCATTCAGTGTGAGCAGAAGGAAGAGGAGGATTTAGGTTTCAAAGACGGCATCATTCTACAGGGTTATATTGACATGCTTTTACGTGACAAGGCTGGTAATGATGTTGTATTTGACTTGAAATGGGTTGCCAAGAAAGACAAGTTCAAGACAGTTTTGGAGAAAAACCGTGCCCTGCAACTTGCCATCTACAAAGCCATGCTTATGAATCATGAGAATCATTCACAGTCTGTTCGTACTGCATACTTCGTTATGCCTTATGGCAAACTCTTCAGTACGGACAGCTTCTATGGTGAGAACTGTGAGCTTATTACTCCGAAACTACAAAGTGATATAATGGCACAGCTTCGGAATGGCTATGCAGAAAGGGTTAAGGAAATCAGTGAAGGAGTCATTGAGACTGCTGACAACCAGCCAATTCATGAACTTACCTACGCACAGGCTGGGAATGTCTATCCATTGGATGCAGAAGGGGTCAGAGAGCCTAAAAAGGCTGAGAACCTGTATTCAGACTATAAGTGTTTCACCATCTAAGACGCAAAAGTATTATGACAAAGACATTCATTAGTGCCGGAGCTGGATCTGGCAAAACATACAGAATCACAACAGACGTGGCAAAGATGGTATCTGACCACCAGTTGAATCCTGACCAGGTTATCATGACCACCTTCACCAAGGCGGCTGCTCAGGAGTTACGCGAGAAAGCCAAGAAAGAACTGGCGAATCTCGGAAAACATCGCGAAGCCCAGCAGATGGAACACGCCCTGATTGGGACTGTTCACTCTGTAGCAAACACCTTCCTGACCAAATATTGGTATCTGTTGGGCATTATGCCCGATGCAGCAGCTATGGAGGAAAACGAACTCCAGTTATATCGCGACCATTCTCTTCGAGGTCTGCTTGAATCGAAAGACCGTTCATTTCTGTTCAAATATGCAGAGACCTACAATATCATTTATGATGCCAAGGAACGTAAGTCCGGCATAAATTATGAGTTTTGGAAGGCTGACCTCTGTAAAGTTCTCGATTTCATACAGTGGTACGGTATCAATGATGAGCAGTTGAAAAACAGTCTTGAAACTACAGACAGCATCATTAAATGTTTGGAGCCGAAAGACGACAGTTCATTGATGGATTATGTCAAGGCTGTTATCATTGAACTTGAAGATCTCTTAAGTAATATGAGGCAGGGATCAAAAGTTATCGCAGAACTGGAACGTATCAGATCCTATAAGAACCGTAATCTTTCCGCCGATGAACTGAAGGACTTGGAAGCCATTGCCAAAGGACGTTGCAAAGATTCAGAGAACACAAGACGCTTCTCGGAAAGCCTTGCTGGCTCTACTCTATTTACAGCAGAATCGGCAAAGCACCAAAGGGAGTATGCTTCTTTAATATTCAGACTGGCCAGCAGATGGCAGAAGGAATACAGACAGTATAAGGATGAGCACCACCTCATTGACTTCAATGACATGGAAGAGATGTTCCTGCAGTTACTCGACATCAAAGAGGTTCAGCAAGACATTACCTCCCGCTACACCCATCTGTTTGTCGATGAGTTCCAGGATTCAAACCCCATGCAAGTTAGTATCTTCCAAAAACTATCAAGCTTGCTGAACACCTGCTATGTTGGCGACAAGAAACAGGCTATTTATGGTTTCCGCGGCTCTGACACAGAGCTGACAGCTGCTGTTGCAGACAGTATCAATGATACGGAACATCTGGAGTACTCATATCGGTCTGTAGAACCTTTGGTCAACTTCTCTAACGCCATCTTCTCGCAGGTATTCAGTCAGATGACAGATAAGGAGGTAAAACTCTCCATGCCTGAGAAAAATGGAAATGATACGCCTGTTGAGAACCCTCTCCGGCTGTGGCCCAATACTGGGAACAAGGCATTGGCTCTTCAGATTCAGCAGTTTATACTGAAAGAGCAAATCGCCCCCAGGGATATTGCGGTACTGGCTCGTGCCAATGATGATCTTGACCGGCTTGCAGATGAGCTGCGCATATTGAAGGTTCCTGTCTGCCGTGAGTCCACAGACATCAAGGAATCACGCTCTGGCCGTTTATTAAAAGCACTTCTTACGTTGGTCAATACGCCCTCAAATCAGTTGGCACGTGCAGAAGTTGCCTATCTCACTGAGCCGGGCTATCATGTTACAAAGATTATTGAAGACCGCCTGGACTATTTGGCAGATGATGAAAAATCTTCTTCTGACTACCTGATGGATATTCCCATTATTAACCGTCTGGCCCAACTTCGCAGTTTCCGTTCCAACGGCGAACAAGATTTTTCGACCAATCTGCTTGGCTATCAGAGCATCAGCGCCTTGGTGGAAAGTCTTGTCATTGAACTCGACCTTTATGCAATGGTGCAGAGTTGGGAGAACGCTCAGGCAGAAGAAACAAATCTTCAAGTATTGATTGACTTGGCGCGAAGATATGAGGACTATGCCACAAAACTGGCTCAGCCAGCAACAGTGGCAGGTTTCATCGAATTCTTTACTGACCAGCAACAGGATGGTGCTGCCAATGAGGACGGAGTACGCCTTTACACCTATCACAAGTCCAAGGGTTTGGAATGGAAGGTAGTTATTATGTTGTCACTTGATAATGATGCCTCCGATGCTACAAAGATCGCCACACGATGCATGCTTGGCTGCCATCATCATCGGGAGCAGTTGCCTACAGCAGAGAATCCCAATCCCCCCATGACAATCTCATTGGTGCGCAACATCTATGGTAGTTCAGATGCCGCAAAGTCCGCTGTCACGTCAAGGCTACAACAGCATCAACTATGGAATACCGTATCTGAGCATGAAATTGGAGAGGCTGCACGTCTTCTTTATGTCGGAGTGACCCGTGCCCGCGAAATACTGATTCTTGCGCCGAAAGAGAAGGATGGTGCAGTCAGTCTTAGTTGGTTCCATGCGGTTGGTGTCAACAACATCAATCAGCTATTGGACGGAAGTGATTTTCAGGATCTGTTAGGCATCAAGATGCCCTTCCATATTGAGCGTACTGATGCTGACAATCTTTTGGAGTGGCCAGAACAGTCCATGAGTCGAGTCCATGATCTGACAGCAGAATTCTCTCCGCTCGATGATATGCTATATGTTTCACCATCCAAAGCAGGTGACTCTCCACATGACATCCTGCCAATCAACGACAAGGAGAACAGAATGCTGATACGTAACAAACCTGATGAAGAAGCTCTTATGGGTGATTTCATCCATCAGGTCTTCTGCTGCTGTGATGACGGCATCAGTGTTGAGCAGATTGTCAAGCTTCGTGATAGTTATGGCTTTTCCGACAAGAACATGCCAGAGCCAGGTCGACTATTGGACTCATGGAAGTATCTGACTGGTATTCTTGAAGCAAGGTATAGTAAAGCTATTAAGCGGCATCACGAGAAACCATTCCGTCATTTGGACTCAAATGGTCACGTCGTTAGTGGCTATATTGATCTCATTTGGGAAACAGAAGATGCATATATAGTTGTGGACTATAAGACCTGTCCGGGTAATTACAACCTCGTGTTCAATCCTGTCAGCGAACATTATGCAGGCAGGCATGGTAATCAGCTCGACTGTTATCAACACGCTTTAGAGGCTGAAGGGAAGAAAAAGGTTGCCGCGCGAATTATCTATTATCCAGTAACCCAGTTTGTTGTAGAAGTAAAATAATAAACGTATGAGAAGAGTATATCAAACAGAAAAGCAATGGGAATTCCATGAGGATGGAGTTCCAGAAAATATAGAATGGGTAGCTTTTGATGACATCAAGTTTATTCCAATTACTGATCGTGTTCATGCTCAATTGTGTATTCCCAGCCACAATGGGAAATTTGGGATATACACACTTGATACATGTAAGTTCTTTGGCGGCCCCGGCAAGTACTGTAACCCGACAAAGGAAGCATTACCGTATGATGAGATTCTTCTTTCCAACAGAATAGATGGTATTTGCCTTGCCGCATTTCGTATAGGCGACAAATGGGGAATAGAGAAAATAGTTGATGTTGATTACGTCAACCCTGCAGAAGACTTTCCATACACTTATGGTCTAACAAAGAGAATGATTCTTGTTCCATGTGAACATGAATCATTGGAATCAGCCCAGTTACAAATTATAAAGTGGGGTGATATTACATCTTTCTGAGGAAATAGAGTTATTGCTATGATATTGTACTATAATAATATAAGATATGAGACCATTGAGACCCGAAGTAAAAGCAATTAATGAGATTAAAGAACATGGTTATGCTACCATGAGTGGTGTATATAACGAATCTGAAGCCCCGGAGGAATGGAGTGTTCTTGAAGTTTGGCTGACATTGGGGCGGCCTGTGCTTTATTTTGATTATGAATGGAGAAGGGGTAAATATCATTTTTACTTGGAAGGCAAGAAGGAAGAAGCACGGGAAAACCGCAAGAAAACCGTTGGCAGTCTTGATGTTTATAATGCAGAAGAGTTTCTAAGAAGGGTATTTCCTTTTTTCGATTTGGCTGACGAAGCAGCAAAGGCTTCTGATAGTGAGGCCAAATTCTATATTACAGATGATCCGGAAAAGATTGCTGTGATCAAAAAAGCTGTTACTAATTTCACCGCTCTTGTTAACTGGCTCCAGAATAACAATTCATTACCCGCATACTCCTTGAATAGAGAAAAGGGGATTTATATCTTTGGTGATGAAAATGAAGCTATTAAGAAACTGGGAGAACAAGGCGTCAAAGTGACAGAAGATAAGAGAGGAATGTCTCACGCCGAAGGATTTAGGTTCAGAATTGTATATTGATGAAAAAGAAACTGGTCATTCTGTCTGGAGCAGGGATAAGCAAGGAAAGTGGCATTGACACATTCCGTGATAAGGATGGCATTTGGACAAAAAAGAATGCTATGGAGTTGGCGAGCATTGAGGGTTGGAACAACGATCCGCAGGCTGTGCTTGACTTCTACAATGCCCGTCGTCGCCAGTTACTGGAGGTACAGCCAAACAAAGCTCACCAGTTGTTAGCACAACTTGAAGAATGGTACGACGTAAGTATCATTACCCAAAATGTAGATGACCTTCATGAGCGGGCTGGTTCTTCTTATGTTATACATCTTCATGGAGAACTCTCCAAGGTATGTTCTTCATTAGACAAGGAAAACGCTGATTGTATTGAGTTTCGGTCACTATTCGACGATATTCATATTGGAGATAAAGCCAAGGATGGAAGTCAGCTTCGCCCTTACATTGTCTGGTTTGGCGAGTCCGTCCCTAATATGCCCCTGGCTATGAATACAGCTTTTGAGGCAGACATCTTTGTTGTCATCGGCACATCACTTTTGGTGTCTCCCGCCAACACCCTCACAGCATGTTCTGGTGCAGGCCATAACATTGTTATTGATCCTGGAGAGGTTGAGATACCAGAAGGGTTTCTTCATATCAAGGAAACAGCAACTGTTGGAATGGAAATGCTTTATCAATCGTTGGTGAAGTTATCAGAAAGGACATCAATAAGGATAAGTTCCATCAATGAAAGCCTTAATCAGAGATGCATGTGATAAAGGCTTCTGGGTATTGTCTACATCTGCATTCGTGTCGTAGTCTAATAGCACAATCATCCTTCCGTAATTGCTCTCATGTTTCAATCTCTCTATAATATCAACAACCTTGTTTTCCAATACCCATCGATAAGAAGGGAGATATATCATCTTTCGTGCCTCAATGTATCCCAATAACTCTTTACCATCTACTCCTTTCTGATGTCCAAGAGGCCTACCAAAGCGTCTGACAGTACGTTTGAGACCTTTCATCGTATCATTACTGAAGAGCGAAACATCTATGCCACATTTTTCAAACACCTTTAGTCCCTGCCAAATTGCTTCTACACAACTCGCAGTATAGCCTTCACTAAATGGAACTGGAATATCATGGTGGGGATAAAAGGGACTCAATTGAATAAGTTCGTCCTTAGCATGGCTTGTTACATCCAGAAAGACTGCATCTGAATAACTCTTCAAGAGCGTCTCCAACTTCTTTCGTTTCGATTCAATATAAATTGCCATAATCAATTATTCCCAATCATCTTCCCATTCTGCTTCCATTTCCTCGTTGATGGCATCTATCAGTTTCTCATCACTGATGTCGCCTTCTTCATCCATGAAATCATGGAGTGTCATACCAGTCAACTCACAATAGAAACCATTCTCGTCATAGATATCCAGACCATCTGGCTGTTCTTTGACTACATAACTATCACTAATTTTGTACTCCATAAATAACACTATTTGATCATTGTGACGGTGCAAAGATAACAATTATTCAACTTCAAACCAAATAATTTACAAACTATTTATTATAACACCCGTCTGCTATACGTATAGAACCAGTGCTATCACGAAAAAGATTGTCTAATTTTGCAGACGTAAATCAAAAACTCGTGATATATGGCAATGGAAATAACAAAAGAGTTACTGAAACAAAAGTTCATGGAGTACAATGAATTGTACTTCAATAACGAGTTGCCGATGTGTACTTTCTCCTATAATTATATGAGAGATGCCTTTGGAAGATACACCACCCATACTAAAAACAATGGGCAGAAGGTTGGACATATCTGGATATCAAAAAGTATCGACTTAGATGAGGAAATGTTTAGAGAACTACTGGTTCATGAGATGATCCACCATTACGTCCGTACTATTGATGGAGTCTTCTTCGACGGGTTCTTCTGTCATGGCCGACATTTCGTCCGCCAAATCAAACGCATCAAAAAAGAACATGGTTTGGAGATATTGATATGTAGTCCACAGTGGCATTTCAAGAGAGAAAAGCCCAAACCAATGAGTATATCCCTCAAAGTCATCAACATCCTGCGAAACAAACTCCATCTATTTTAACCGTTCATTGTACAACTTACTTCTTATCGAAGTGTTATACGTATATTAGAAATGTCCTATTGGTATAATATGTTTACCTTTGCATCACAAAATCAATAATAGTGTAATATGAATATTAGAAAGAAACCAGTACGCAGACTTAAGTCAGGAATCGGAGGTCACGGAGATCTCCCAGGTGAGATTATGAACGAGTTCAAGGAGCCTGACACTTGGACTATCATCACTGCACTTGACAGAATCCTCGACATGGCGCAGGACTCTCAATTGTCTGACGAGTTCTGGGAGTCAGTCAAGAATCCTTTGGCTTTCCTCAATAAGGAATTGGGCTTAACCAACGTCCAGATTGTCGCTCTTGCCATGCTTATCGAGGCAGGTGAACCGATGTCATGGAAAGGCATGGGCAACTATCTCGGCTGCTCTCGCCTGTCTATCATGGTCTATTCTGAGGAGATTGAGGAATTGGTAACCAAGCGCTGGGCTATTCACAAGGGAGTCCATGAGATTGGCGGCTTCTTCGAGGGTATTGCCTTGGCACGCGGTGTCGTCACGGCTCTCCGGCATAACAAGACATTCGTCCCAGAGAAGATAGACGGTCTTAACGAGCAGCAGTTCGTTGACAAGCTGGAGAGGCATGTTGAAAAGAACATGAATGACCGTAATGCAGTATTTAATGATGATGAGGAATGGATGCGCGAATTTGCCAAGGCAAATCCCCATCTTCCTCTCTGTCATGAGGTTCTGAGGTTTGATGACATTCATGTTCAGTCACTTCTGCTGTTGATTGTTGTTGATTATGCCCAGTGGGAAGGGACTGATGGTGAAGGTCTCACCTTCCAGACCATCGATGGGCTTTATCCAGAAGATTATGACTGTGACTTTATGCGTGAGGGGCTTAGAGATGGGAGTCACCCCCTTATTCAAGGCGGCTATATTGAGCATAAGTGCAATGACGGTCATGCAGATACGGAACAGTATATGCTCACACGTAAGGCCAAGTCTGAGTTACTTTCTGCCTACACGCCCAGTCATTCAAAGTGCAGAAGGATGAGACCTGACGACCGCTTCCTGAAAAATCATGAAGCCATCAGGGAGAAGCCTCTGTTCTTCAACACATCTGAGCAAGAGCAGATAGACCGCCTCACCAGTCTGCTTAGCACCGAGACCCTGCCATCCATTCAGAAGCGACTCGAAGAGCAGGGCATGCGCAAGGGCTTTGCCTGCCTGTTCTATGGCGCTCCTGGCACAGGCAAGACTGAAACAGTCCTTCAGATAGCCCGTCAGACGGGACGTGACCTCATGCAGGTGGACATCGCCGGACTGCGCGACAAATGGGTTGGTGAGAGTGAGAAGAACATCAAGGAGGTGTTTGCCCGCTATCGCAGATTGTGTCAGAATAGCGAGGTGATGCCAATCCTGTTCTTCAACGAGGCCGATGCCATCATCAACAAGCGTACGGAGAATGTGGAGCACTCCGTCGATAAGATGGACAATGCCATGCAGAACATCATTCTGCAAGAGATTGAAGACCTCGATGGCATTCTCATTGCCACCACCAACCTTACGAGCAATCTCGACAAGGCCTTTGAGCGTCGTTTCCTCTACAAAGTGGAGTTCCACAAGCCTGATACAGACGTGAAGACCAAGATTTGGCGCTCCATGCTGAAGGATATCAGTGATGATGATGCCCGCCAGCTGGCCACTCACTTTGATTTCTCTGGCGGACAGATTGAGAATATCGCCCGTAAGCGAACTGTCGATTACATCCTTTCGGGGGAATACGCCTCTTTCAAAGAGATTGAGGACTACTGCCGTGCCGAACTACTCGCTAATAAGAGCGGTAGACCTGTAATTGGTTTTTCAAAATAATTTAACTATAATGCATATGAAAGCTATCATTCACTCCGTATTATTTATCGCTGCACTATTGCTGTTAACGGCCTGCGAGTGTCCCTATCTTGAGGAACAGAACAGTCCTTACTACAAGAATAAGGGAAATCATCTTACTGCCGACTTACTTCCTGGGCTTTGGCAGTGCTACTACCCTATGATTGTTGGTAATGTTGAGTTTAAGGAAGTCCGTATGTTCTCCAATGGTAAAGCCGACATCATCATGGAGAAATTAGGAGGTTCGGCATATTATGCAGAAACCTTCAAATGGCGCTTTGACGGTAATTACCTCTCGTTCACCAAGGGCAACACCACTTACCAGTTCCAAATCACAGGTTGGCTATCTCCTGAACTCTATTTGCGTGACTCACGTGGCAAATACACTTGGGCCTACCGTCGAACCGAAGATTGTATCAAATAAACATTCAAGAATATGAAGAAAATTATAACATTGCTGATAGCCCTTTCATTGAACTTCGCTATCAATGCCCAAGAGATTGAGAAGATTGACAAGTTCACGTCAGGTTACATTAATGGAACCTACATGAACAAGTACAAAACTATTGATGGTGTACTCTATGCCGTAGGCTATGAGGGAACCCGGGATTGGATTCTGGTTCGTTATCCTTCCGGTAGCCGCAACACCTCATATACAGTCCATCAAAATTGTCGGCGTATAGCACGCGGTGCATTTGAAGGTGCTGCTTATCTCCGTGAAATCTACCTGCCTGAGACTGTTAGTTTCATCGGTGAGGATGCTTTTGCAGGATGTACCTCTCTCCAAGGCATCTATTATAATGATAATTATCCAGCATCGGTCAGGAGCATAGAATCAGACAGAAGCCATAACAATGATGTTGAGGAAGTTGCCCGATACAACCTTTCTGGAATACCATGTTCACCAAAAGAAAAAGGCGTTCAGATTATTGTATATTCAGATTTCACCACAAAAACTGTTATAATTGACTGATTTTCTTCAAAATATACAGTAACATAGCGAAAAAATCACTATCTTTGCAACAAATTAAAGACAATAACAACAAGATATGAAGACGAGTAAAGAGTATTATAGCTCAATTAACGATTCTGAAAGAGAACGTTTCTTCGAGTGCAAAGCAAGAGCACAGGCCTTCTTTAACGAGAAGGAGCTTGAAAGATCCTCAAATAAGGTTGCTCACGATTGTTATCAATTCAGCTATATCTATTATGACAATGAAAAGGGACAAGTGCAAGGCCCAAGACCTTTCAACGTGGAGCTGGCAGAAACAGAATACATTCGCCTATTAACACTTCAGTTGTTTGATAAGGAAGGGCTGACTTACAACCGTATTCTTTATATTGTCCCAGACATCATTCATAAAATTGATGCGCAAATTGAATCTATCTTTGTGGAAAAGAGTGGCTCCATAGGATGTCTGCCGTATATTGTTGTATTTGATGAAGTTATTGAAGATGCAAAAAAGATTGAAGAAACGATGCCTGCTTTGTTAGAATCATCATCGCAGGATTTAAAGCCCTACGAATTTAAAATATGGATTGACGGCAATTATTACTATGAAGACGAGGAAAGAGAAGAAGAGATTCTACTGTCAGATGAAGATACTGAAACCATTAAGAGGTTGGTCAGAGAATACGATGATGATTTGTCCTGTGGGTTAATGCCTATTCTCAAAGAAGGTGATGAACGACTGTATTATCGATTCTATAATATAATATTTCCACCTGTGTTTTACGAATTATTTCAAAGGGACGATATGTTTGAGCCTATTCCAAGTGATGAAGGGAAAGACTGGGATGAAGATGATGTCCTATATCTTATGGAAACATATGGAGATGGTTATGATTTCGACGATGCTTACATATGTTATATACCCGAAGATATGATGCCGCCGAAGATGACGCTGACAAAAGGAATGTCAAAAGATGAGATGCTCAAATACATCAGGAAATGGAGTAGCATGCGAAACGACATCTATGAT
>Ga0310697_10003033_pt1 | contig 17233 bp, 11 predicted proteins | sample 172DNAGHGlowgp2_FD_203883 | JGI IMG/M metagenome (GOLD analysis project Ga0310697, IMG submission 203883) | Sheep rumen microbial communities from Palmerston North, Manawatu-Wanganui, New Zealand - 1728 DNA GHGlow gp2 (v2) (version 2) | ecosystem: Host-associated > Mammals > Digestive system >... | reverse complement strand
CGTAAGCGGCAAGCACAATGATTTGGAGGAAGTCGGTCATGACACATACCATCACACAATGTTTGAGATGCTTGGTAACTGGTCGTTTGGTGACTATTTCAAAGAAGGCGCCATAGACATGGCCTGGGAATATCTTGTAGACGTATTGAAGTTAGACCCTAAAGACCTTTATGTAACAGTATTTGAGGGTTCTCCAGAAGACAATATCCCTCGCGATGACGAGGCAGCGCAGTATTGGTCAAAGCATGTACCGGCCGACCATATCATAAACGGCAACAAGCACGATAATTTCTGGGAGATGGGTGACACCGGTCCATGCGGTCCATGTTCAGAGATTCATTTAGACTCTCGTACAACAGAAGAGAAGAGCAAGGTAGCCGGTCGTGATTTAGTCAATAAAGACGATCCTCAGGTTATAGAGATATGGAATCTTGTGTTCATGCAGTTCAACCGCAAAGCCGACGGTAGTTTAGAGAAATTAGCCATGAACGTGATAGACACCGGTATGGGTTTCGAGCGTTTGGTCCGTGCGCTTCAGGGTAAGCATTCGAACTATGACACCGACGTTTTCCAGCCGATAATCAAGGTGTTGGGCGACTTGACCGGCAAAGAATACGGTAAAGACGAGAAGACCGATATCGCGATGCGTGTAGTGAGTGACCACTTGCGTGCCATAGCCTTTTCCATCGCCGACGGTCAGTTGCCGAGCAACGCCAAGGCCGGCTATGTTATTCGCAGAATCCTGCGTCGTGCAGTTCGTTACGGTTACACTTTCTTAGACCAGAAACAAGCCTTCATATATAAATTAGTTCCCGTTTTGATTCAAGAGATGGGTGATGCTTTCCCAGAGTTGGTATCGCAGAAAGATTTGGTTATGAAGGTGATGAAAGAAGAGGAAGACTCCTTCCTCCGTACATTGGAGAACGGAATCAAGCTGTTGAATGTAGTGATAGATGAAACCAAGAAGAGCGGTAAAAACGAGATACCAGGTGATAAAGCCTTCACTTTGTTTGACACCTTCGGATTCCCATTGGATTTGACCGAATTGATATGTCGTGAAAATGGTATGACTGTTGACGAGTCCGGTTTTGACGTAGAGATGCAGAAGCAGAAAGCCCGTGCCAGGAATGCCGCTCAGGTAGAGGCCGGTGACTGGGTAGTAGTTCGTGAAGGAGACAGTGTGTTTATGGGTTATGACTATACAGAATATCCATGTCACATTTTGAAATATCGAGAGGTAAAGCAGAAGAAAGGAGTAGTATATGAATTAGTATTAGACACTACCCCATTCTATGCCGAGATGGGCGGTGAAGTAGGCGATGTGGGAGAATTGATTAATGAAAACGAGACCATAAAGGTTCTCGATGTAAAGAAAGAGAACAATCTTTCAATTCATATAGTAGATAAAGTGCCAAATGATCCAAGTGCAGAATTCATGGGTTGTGTGGATATTGAAATGCGTCGAGCCACAGAAGCCAACCACTCCTGCACCCACTTGCTTGACGGCGTGTTGCGGGAAATCTTAGGCACCCATGTTGAACAGAAAGGCTCTTTGGTAACTTCCAATTATCTCCGTTTCGACTTTTCTCACTTCGAGAAGTTGAGTCATGAACAAATTCGCGACGTAGAGCATGCAGTAAACGAAAAGATCCGCATGAACCTTCCATTGCAAGAGTATCGTGATTTGCCAATAGAGAAAGCGAAGGAATTAGGAGCAATAGCCTTGTTCGGAGAGAAATATGGTGACAAGGTTCGTGTAGTTCAGTTTGGTGATAGTATAGAGTTCTGTGGTGGATGTCATGTTCAGGCTACCGGCCAGATTGGTATGTTCCGTATAGTATCCGAGAGTTCGATAGCCGCCGGAGTTCGTCGTATAGAAGCAATAACCGGCAGGGCTGTAGAGTCGATGATGGACAAATTAGAAGACACGATCATTGAAATACGCAGCATCTTCAACAATGCCACCGATTTAGCAAATGTAATAAGGAAAAACATAGAAGAGAATACCGAATTGAAAAAGTCGGTAGAAGAATTTATGAGCGAAAAAGCTTCCCAATTCAAGCAGAGCCTAATTAATAAGTCGGAAGAGATAAACGGCGTGAAGGTGATATCAGGAGTAGTTCCATTAGATGCCCAGAATGTGAAGGACATCACGTTCCAGCTCCGTTCACAGTTTACCGAAAAGCTGTTAGTTGTGATAGGCTGCAGTTCCAACGGCAAGCCAAATCTTACAGTATCCGTATCCGATGATTTGGTAGCATCAGGTCAGAATGCCGGTCAGTTAGTCCGTGAATCCGCCCGCTTGATTCAAGGAGGCGGTGGTGGTCAGCCACATTTCGCTACAGCCGGCGGTAAGTACGAAGACGGCCTTTATGATGCAGTGAATAAAGTAGTTGAATTATTTATGGAAAAGAATAATCAATAATTCAACAAAAATAAAATTTATCGGCTATTAGGCTTAGAAAGTAAGATAATTAAACAAAGACATAAAGCCTAATAGCCGATATTTATTACATAAAAATTCGTCCATTTGGTCCATTTTAATCCATCTTCATTCATTTAACATATTTTAACCAACAGTAAATGGAATAACGGATAATATTATCTATTTTTGCAAAGTTTTTTAAGTAAACATTTTGTATTCATTCAGTTATGCATATAATCCGACAAAGTATAAATAAATTTCTCCTTGCCGGTATTTTATTTATGACAAGTATTATTTCTTCATATTCCCAATCCACCATAACCTTTAGTGGTGGCGGTAAAATGTATTATGAAGAAGTAGGTGAAGGAGAACCAATAATCTTTTTACACGGTCACACCTTAGACCGCAGGATGTGGGAGAAACAGGTAGAACTGTTGAAAGACTCCTTTCACATAATCAATCCCGACTTACGCGGCTACGGTAAGTCGTCCGACCCGGAAGAAGGATATTCTTTCACCCATATGGACGACGTGTTGGCTTTGATGGATTCCTTACACATAGAAAAGGCCCATGTAGTAGGTTTATCGATGGGTGCCTACGTGGCAGGCGATATGGTAGCCTTATGTCCCGAGCGTCTTTTATCATGCGTGATGGTGTCCGGTGAGACATGTCGTTTTACCGGTCACAGTGTACCCCGTTCCTCAAGAGAGATATCCGAGCGTCGTCGTAACATCGCGAGTGTGAAACGCGATGTAGAGGCTTATAAGCGTCGTAGGGTAAGCGGTTTGTTAGGAGCGTGCTATTCAGGCAACCATTCAAAGATTCGTGCAGAATTAGAGCGTGAGATAATGGATTGGGGTGCCTGGCAGGCGTTACATGTCACTTGCCGAGTATATTATGGTGAAGAGGCGTGGGTTCAATTAGTAAAGAAAAAGCCCACCGTTCCGTCGTTAATAATTTATGGTGAAAACGAGAACACTTCCAAAGGCTACTCTTTAAGGTACCTCCCCAATGGTAGGATGGTAAGTATAAAGAAGTGTGGTCATATGGTGAATTTAGAGCAACCGGAACAATTCAATAAAATATTGTGGGATTGGTTTATGGAGGTTAAAAAATAATTTTTATTTTTTAATTAGGAATTAGGAATTAGGAATTAGGAATTGGAGTAATGCGAATGGTTTTTAATTTAATGAAAATACGTTTTTATATGGACTGTAATTAGATTGATAAAAACGAAAAATGTCAGTTCCATATATGAAACTGAAAAATACCGCTTCGCGGGAAAATTAAAGCCATGCGGACGTTTTTTTCAAATTAAGATTTATTTTTAAATGAGGAATTAGGAATTAAGTTACAATTTACAAAACAAGTATTCATTAACAAACAGATAGAATTTTGGAGACAAAAAAATTCAAGATGGGTCCTAAGACTGCTGCGACCTTTGTGATAGCCAATATGATAGGTACCGGGGTATTTACGTCCTTAGGTTTTCAGTTGTTTTCGACGACCAATCCCGTATCGATTGCATTAATATGGATAATCGGTGGTTTAACAGCATTATGCGGTGCAGTAGTATACAGTGAGTTAGGTGCCGCGATGCCCCGCTCAGGAGGTGAATATCATTTTTTATCAAAGATCTATCATCCGTCCGTAGGATTCCTATCCGGTTGGGTTTCGTTGATAGTTGGTTTTGCAGCCCCTGTAGCGTTAGCATGTATGGCGTTAAGTTCATATGTATGTAAGATATTTCCTTCCTTATCAGAGGAAACACTTCCGATGCTGAAGACCATCATTGCTTTAGTAACATTGAGTTTAATCACCTTAGTTCATCTTTTCAGCAAGAAATTCGGAACGACCGTCCAGAACATATTGACGATCGCAAAGATACTTATAATATTAGTCTTCATCGTAGCCGGTTTCTTTTTCTGTGAAGCCGACGGTTCATCCAATTTCTCCAACTCGAGTTTTGACCTAAATGATATCTTTTCAGTAGGATTTGCCGTTTCGTTGATATGGGTATATTATGCCTATAGCGGTTGGAACGCCGCGGCCTATATATCCGGTGACATAAAGAATCCCCAGCGTAACGTACCCTTAGCAATGATGGCAAGTACGTTTTTTGTTGCCGTGTTATATGTTGCGTTAAACATGGTATTTTTGCGTACAGCCCCCGTTTCCGAGATGACCGGTGAGATAGAAGTCGGTTTAATCAGTGCTCAGCACGTGTTTGGAACAGATTTTGGGAATGTAATGGGAATATTAATAGCAGTGATGCTAGCCTCTTCAATCAGTTCGATGGTATATGTAGGTCCTCGCGTAGGAATGACGATGGGTGAAGACCATCATTTGTTCCGTTTTTTAACATGGAAGAACAAGTCCGACTGTCCATCAGTGGCAGTAGCCTTGCAATGGTTGATTAGTGTGGTAATGATATTGACAAATTCCTTTGAGGAGGTAACGAAATATACCGGAATAGTATTGTCATTCTGTTCGTTATTAACCGTAGCCGGTGTGTTTGTACACAGGCATCGTTATCCAGACAGTCCTCGTCCATATAAGACATGGGGTTATCCACTCACTCCAATCATATTCTGTCTGTTTATAATCTGTTCGATTTCATTTTTGGTATACCAGGATTTCCACAAGACGTTTGGCGAAGTTGATGTAAATGACCAGCAATCAGCACCTTGGACCACAATTGCCAGTGTCGGAACACTGTTGTTAGGCTGTTTGATGTGGTATATAAATAAGTTGACGAGTAGACGAGTAGACGAGTAGACGAGTTGTTAGTGGTAATCTATCCCATAAATTTTGGGCAGGGATAACATTGATAATCCCTGCCCTATTTAAATATATGAAGTTAGTCAGTTACGAGAATTAAGTATTTTCCTGTTCGACTTCGATTTCCTCCACGTTTAGGAACTTTCTCCAAGACGGATTTTTCCTATAAACCTGTTTTGATCCATAAGGAACCGACAGTTTGAGTTCTCTGTTAAGCACTCCGTAGAAAGTGTTCATGAAAACAGTAGGCGGCTGAGGAGTCATGACAGTCATCCTGCTGATTTTATTGTCTTCGGCGAATGCTTCTTTAGCCAAGTCCTTAATATTTTTGTAGAGAGTGATAGACTTAAGCTCGGTACATTTTCTAAACGCCCTTTCTCCAATGAACTGCAGTTCTTGGTTGAAAGTAACAGAAGTTAGGTTTGAGCATCTCTCAAACGCATGTTCTTCAATTTCGATGGTGTTTTTCGGTAGAATGACCACTTTCAATTTCACACACTTCCTGAAGGCTCTTTTCGGGATGTTGTTTTCCCTTTCAATAAAGCACTCCCCTTCCGGAGAGATAGCATATTTACCTCCTCCAGGAATGAACTCAGCTTCAGCGAGGTCCAATCTGACGAGATTACCTTTAGGTTTGCTTCCCGCCATAGAATATCCTGCCATTTCCCTGAGCATGAAGAGGTCGTCGCCATTCAATTGTCCACTTACGGTCAATTCAGAAACAGAAAACTTATCCTTATCGGATATTTTCAAATGCAAACTGCCGGGTTTGTCAACAGTGACGGCAATTTTTTTCTTTTTTCCAAGTCCAAACATACAAATGTCTAATTAAAAGCCCTTTTTCAGATTTTGGAAGACATATAAACTTTTTTATATGTCAATCATGTTAGTCTAAAACAATGTAAAGAACCATTACAATATGCAAAAGTAGTAAATAATAGTTAAACTAGCAAAAAAATCAAAAAAATCTTACTCAATGAATAAAACATATCATTGTCAAAAGAACCAACCATTGAGTAAAAATTATGGTTCCGTTTGGTTTTGTTTCCAGTTTACAAGAAACAGTTTATTTTTGGCTCTTGTAATGGCCGTATATAGCCATCTGCAATAGTCTTTCATATCAGTGTCATCGGGGATGTATCCTTGGTCGACAAAAACATTTTTCCACTGTCCGCCTTGCGCCTTATGGCAAGTGACAGCATATGCATATTTAATTTGTAGAGCGTTGAAATACGGGTCTTGTTTAATTTTATCGGTTCTTTGTTTCTTATTCGGTATATCCATATAATACTCCATAATCCTATTAAACAGGTTTTCTTGCTGCGTGTTATTCAAAGCCGGTGCTTCAGCCTGTAGAGTGTCCAGAATGACCGTAGCCTCCATTTCAAAATCGTCATAGTCGGGAAAATGCAAAGAGCAATCCGCAAATCTGAACCCATAGAGTTCCCTATGGTTTCTGACCCTGTCAATAACTGCGACATCTCCATTAGCGATAAAATCGATTTGTTTCGTAAGGATTTTTTCATCCTCCCCCATTTCATCTATATTAGTTTGTGTCCAGAAATAATTGTTCTTGGCAATCATAACCAGTTCTCCCGATTCCAGTTCGCTCTCCCTCCACAAAATTGTGTTTCTTATTCCGTTATTATAGATATTCGCCGTTTTATTAGACCTACACACCACCATGGTTTCCTCCATACCGTCGTGATCGTAGCACATAGTTAAAGTGTCAATCAATTCGTTTCCTTTCAAATTGATAACGTCAGGAAATTGATTAAACTTAATTTTAGGCAATTCGTTGAACAACGCATTTTCAATAATCATTCTGATGGACGTGGCATTTTCGAGAATCCCGGATAAAGACACTTGTCTGACCACTGTTTTAAGCGATGCCGTTCTGACTTTCAGTCCTTTAGCTTTATAGTAATTAGGGTTGAGTGCCGGGCTTTCATTTTGTCCAACCGGAGGCAGCTGAGCATTATCTCCGACGAAAAGGATTTTACATCCATTATCAGATTGAAATACGAAATCCATCAAAGAATCCAGGACCCCATCGGTTAAAGAATTCATATTTTCAGAATTATTAATCATAGACGCTTCATCAATGACGAATATAACATTCTTCATTTTATTGAAGCTGACCGAGAAAGAATGATTCAGTTCTATTCCCGACTGTCTGAAAATAATTTTATGAATAGTAAAGGCACTATGATTAGCATAAGCCGCCAGCACTTTAGCCGCTCTTCCAGTAGGCGCCAACATCATGCAATTAATGCCAAAATGTTCGATCATATTGACAAGAGCGGCCACGAGAGAAGTTTTTCCCGTTCCGGCATATCCGTTTAGAATAAAAATTTTTTCATCATGATTATTAATGAAATGCTCCAATTCGTTGAGAGCATTAATTTGGTCATTGTTAGGTGAATTTTTGAAAAAACGAGTAAAATGAAGTATAAAATCCGATATATTCATATTTTTTTTTAAAAAAAAGTGAAAGTTTCTATAAAATTTAATTTCTTTTCATTATTTTTGCATGAAAATGTGTACAAAGATAAAAAAGGTTTGTAAAAAACAAATAACCCCATTCATTTTTTATAAAAAGTCACACAATCAAAATCATTTGCGAATTTACAAAATAAAAATTAAAAACATATCATGAAGAAAAGAACAATTATCAATTTAGTTTTAGCAGTATTTGCTGTTGGAATGTTTGCAGTGTGTTTTTGGAGTCCTGTAAGCGAGATCAGCTTTGAAAATGATGTTAAAGCAAGAGAAACCGCAGTTCAAGGTCGTTTGAAGCAAGTGCGTGACGCAGAAGACGCGTTCCGTCGTGTTCACAAACGTTTCTGTGGCGACATAGACTCTTTGATAGCATTTGTAAAGAATGAGAAATCGTTTAAAGAGACCAACCAGAGCCGTGAATTGACCGATGACGAATATGAATCTTTAGCAAAAGAGATAGCAGCTAGCGGTGAATACACCGATGATGAAATCAAGCGTTTGATTCCGGAGAAGGCCATAGAAAAAGGAATCATCCAGATGGACACGATATGGGAATCTGTAGCGGAGATGATAGGAATCAGCAATCCAGACTCCTTGAAATATCTTCCAGTAGGTCGTCCAGGTGCCACAATATCCTTGCGTATGAAAGACATCCTTGACCGTGTAACAAACGAAGCCTCCACGTTGGTAGAATTCCGTGCCAACTTAGAGGATTATCTTGATGGTCTTGGTGAGAAGAAGATCGAGAACTATCGTAAGGAGTTAGTGAACCGTGGTGGTTATGAAAGAATGGGTTTGTGGTCCGACGTAGACTCTGTTGATCATGACAAGGACATGTGGGTAGGTCTGTGTATGGGTGACCTGAATGACGAGACCAACAAGCTCTCTGGAAACTGGCATAATGACTAAATAGAAATATATTTTGGACAACTCAAATATCCCACTCCAACATAAAAGTTTGTCCATCCGTATCAGTTCGGATGGACTTTCTTTTTGTGTGTTCTCTCCGACAGAGAGTCCATCCCACACGTTTAAGTTAGTGAAGACGCGTCCTGTAATCTCGTTGGCCGCCAATGTAAAAGAGGCGTTGATGAGCGATCCATTGCTTCAGAAGCGTTACAAGCGTGTAAACGTGTTGGTCACCACCCCTTCATTCACCGCAGTTCCCGCGGTAGATTTTGACCGTGAGAAGATTGATGACATATATCATTTTCTCTTTCCCCGTGAATCTCAGACACATGTGTCATACAATGTTCTCCGTCGTTCCGGTATAGCCATTATCTTTGGTTTGGACCGTAATATCCGCAAGTTGATATTAGACGATTTCCCTTTAGCCCGTTTTTATGCATCCGCCTCGACACTAATAGAATATTTCAGTGACAAGAGTGTAGGTAGCGGTCATAAGAACATGTATGTTTATATTCATGACGAAGAGATGACCTTATATTGTTTTCATGAAGGCCGTCTGTTATTTGTAAACAGTTATCCGGTAAATGGTGTAAACGACTGTCAATATTATATATTGAATGTATGGAAGCAATTCGGATATGACCAATTGGAGGACAGTTTAGAGATAGTTGATGACGGCGGTATGAGTGAATTATTGTCAGAAAAGATCCAATACTTCATTAAAGACACGAATTTGTTGGACCGTAGTGATGATTTCCGTCATACGATTACTCATGGGAACAAGGTGATTCCATACGATTTGCAGACATTGCTGATATGCGGGTTTTAATAGTTGAAAGTTGAAAGTTGAAAGTTGAAAGTTGAAAGTTGAGAGTTGAGAGTTGAAAGTTGAAAGTTGAGAGTTGAAAGTTGAGAGTTGAAAGTTGAGAGTTGAAAGTTGAAAGAATCCAAAATTAGATGCGTATAATAAGCGGTAAATATAAGGGAAAGCGATTTGATGTGCCCCATAGTTTTAAGGCGCGTCCGACGACAGATTTTGCAAAAGAGAGCCTGTTTAATGTCCTTGTGAATAATTTTGTAGACTTTTATGATGAGCCCTGTGCCTTAGACCTGTTTTGCGGAACCGGGTCGATAAGTTTGGAATTACTTTCCCGCGGTTGTTCGAGTGTGATAGGTGTAGAGAAAGACTATAAGCATTGGCAGTATCTAAAAAAGATCTGCATGCAACTAGGAGATTCCAACTGGAAGCCGTTGCATGCAGATGTGTTTAAGTATTTAGAACGAGCCACTGATAAATTTGACATCATCTTTGCCGACCCTCCATATGCCCTTAAGAACATAGGAGAAATACCAGATATTATTTTTCATAAAGACCTGCTCGTTCCCGGCGGTATCTTTATTTTGGAGCATGGGAAAGACCAGGATTTTTCCAAGCATCCCAGATTTACATCTCATAGAGAGTATGGAAGCGTGAATTTCAGCTTTTTTGAGGGGGTCTAGGAGAATCTAGGAGAGCCTAGGAAAACCTAGGAGGACCTAGGAGAACCTAGGAAAAACTAGGAGAACCTAGGAAAAACTAGGAGAACCTAGGAAAAACTAGGAGAACCTAGGAAAAACTAGGAGAACCTAGGTAATTATTCTTCCGGTTGTTTGTAGATGGCATTCCACCAAGACGGGTCGTTTTTGAGGTATTTAGCGAACCAGGCGAATATGGTGTTTTGCCATTTAATTCTTTTAGAGTAGTCGGTTATATGGTGGTTTTGGTCTTTCACCAGCACCATTGCCGTTTCCTTTCCGAGCAGTTTCAGGGCCGTGAACATCTGAATGCTTTCTCCAACCGGGACGTTAGTGTCCATATCGCCATGGAGAAACAGAATCGGGGTGTTGATTTTGTCCGCATTGAATAGAGGGCTTTGTTCGACATAGAGTTGTTTGTCGGTCCAAGGATAACTGTTAGCCATAGACACTTCCGAATAGCTGTATCCCCAATATCCTTCCCCCCAGTAGCTAGTGTGGTCAGAGATACCTGCGTGAGAAATAGCAGCAGCAAATATATCGGTTTTCGTCTGTAGATACTGAGTCATGAATCCTCCATAACTAGCCCCGATACATCCGATATGTTCAGTGTCGACAAATCTGTTTTTCGAGCAAAAGTCTTTCGTCGCTCCAATGATATCTTCCGCCACCCCTTCACCCGCTGTGTTGACATGTCTGGATGAGAACTCCTGTCCGAATCCGGTTGCCCCGCTCGGGTTGACGATAAACACCACATAACCTTGTGCTGCATAAGCGTGATGCGGGTATCTGCTTTCAAAATGTCTGCTTGTAGGGGAGCATCCGCCGTAATAGTTAACAATCATCGGATACTTCTTGTTTCTGTTGAAATTTGGCGGTAGATAATATCTACAGCAAATAGAGTCCCCCCTGTCGTTGATATAGTTCCAAGGGTGGCACTCACCGAGTTGTATGTTCTTGAGGGTCTCTTTGCTGAGGTCTTCGATAAGTGTAGCGTTATTATTTAGGGTGTTGACAGAATACATCCTGTCCGAATTCGAAGCACTTTGAGCATATACCGCAATTTCGTTAGCATTGTCAGCGCAGTCGAACCCCTCAATGAGTTCTTCCGGCACATTGACGACATTGATTTTTCCGTCATTCGGATTCATTTTGAAGAGCCTTACGCAGTCCTTGTCTTCAGCAGAGAAATAAATCATGTTGTCCGCCTTGCTCCAAACCGCTTTGTTGACCGAAGGGTTAAAATTTTTGGTCATAGGTTTGATTGACTTAGATTCGATGTCCATGATGAAGATCTGCTTGTCGACCATGCTCGGTGTCCTTCCTTGAGGCACAACATTTCCGATACCTCCGAGTGCTTCCGGTGATCCGACAATCATCAGTTGCCTGGCATCCGGCGAGAGTTTGGCATAATCCACAAATCCATCCTCCACCACCAAGGTGTCCACCTTATAAGCCTTCAAATCGATGAGGAAGATTGATGTCCAGTTTGTAGGTCTTTTCAAGAGGTTTTGTCCTGACGATGCAATCAATATCTTATTTCCGTCGGCAGAAATGTCGTTAAGCGCCACGCTATGATATCCGAACGTGAGCGGGTTAGTCATCTTGGTATTCATGTCGTAGATGTCGAGAGCCGTTCTGTCCCTCCATCCCGGTTGTCTGTCTTCCGGGTTGACAACCTGGTAAACGTCCTTATCCTCTTTTGGTCCCTGCACCTTTCTTGTGAAGAGTAGATAGTCTTCCGTAGGCGCCATCTGGAAAGCCCCTTCAGGAATATTCTTCGCGATAATCTGCTCCTCGTGAGTGATTGGGTCTGCAGCATATAAAATTCTGTTGCCATCCTCAATTCTCACAAAGCAATATCTATTAGAATTAGGCATCCAGAAAGCCGCGGTCTTCTGGTCCACAACCGCACCGGTTCTGACATTTTTTACAATCGTTTTGGTGGTGGTTTTCCCATCTTTCTGAATCATATAATATCCGACGATGATGAAATTACCATCAGGCGAGATATCCACATTATTGAATCTCCAGCAATTGAGCACGTCGGTAATCTGATAAAAACGTCCCTCGTCAGAGTTCTTCAGAGCAATTGCATTCTCCTTATCCGCTTTTAACGACACTTTCACTTCATCCTCCTGTTTGTTGGAGTCAGTGAGATATTTTACAACCACCTGATGGTCAGCAGGGAGGAGTTCCACTTTCTTTCCCTCCGTCTTCTTCCCATCTACAAAGAGAGCAGTTTTTCCCAATCCTTCGACTTTGATATCCACTTTAGCATACACATTGTTGTTGAAGTTAAATGCGATGAGATGCACAGCCGTGTTGTCGGTGGTTCTTGGCAGTTCGAAAACATTTTTCCGAGTTCCTTCATTTACGACAGAGATGTCGGTGACAGCATCGAGGAGCGCTTCTTGTGAGAACTTCTTAGAATTGATGTCCAAGGAATCGATGATAATCGGCATTCTCACGTTGAACGGTCCGGCATAATTGAAATCCTTCACTTCAACAGTCTGTGCGTTAATAGTCAAAAAGGATATTAGAGTTACGACAAAAACAATAATTTTTTTCATAATAAAGATGGTTTGTGATTATATTAATGACAAAGATATAGATTTAATTCCAATAATTATATTAAATTTGCAAAAATTTGTGTTACAAGTTGACGAGTAGACAAGTTGACGAGTTGACGAGTTGTTTGTGGTACATGATATATTATAACAAATGCCAGTTAACTAAATTCAGAAAAACAGATAAAATACAATGGAGGGTGTAATAATATCGAAAGACATAGTCAGAGAGTTGGAAACAGCCATCGGCAGATGCAGTTATGACAAGTTGTTTGTGTTGACCGACGAGACGACGTCAAAATGCTGTCTACCTCTGATAGCAGAAATAAAGGGATTGACCGATGCACATCATATAACGATACCCTCTACAGACGTGAATAAGACGTTGGAGACCTTGTCATTTGTGTGGACCAAGCTGGGAGAAGCAGGCGGCACCCGCCATTCGCTTATGATTAACTTAGGCGGCGGCATGGTGACCGACTTAGGCGGTTTTGCCGCAAGTACATTTAAGCGCGGTATAAAATATATAAATATCCCAACCACGTTGTTGTCAATGGTAGACGCGTCTGTTGGTGGCAAGACCGGCATCAACTTCAACGGATTGAAGAATGAGATTGGCGTGTTTAATTCACCTGATAGTGTCATCATCGACACCGTGTTTCTTAAGACCCTTGACGACAATAACATCCGTTCCGGGTATGCCGAGATGTTGAAACACGGTCTTATCAGCAACCAAAAACATTTGGACGAGTTGCTCAGTTTCGACCTTTTTGAGCCGGACTATATAAAATTAGGAGAGATGGTAGGTCGCAGTGTAGAGGTAAAAGAGGGGATTGTGGATACAGACCCATATGAGCATGGAATCCGCAAAGCCCTTAACCTCGGTCATACGATAGGTCATGCATTTGAGAGTTTTGCCATGACTAAGGCCCCGATACTTCATGGCTATGCTGTGGCATGGGGCATGGTATGCGAGCTGTATCTGTCGTGTGTGAAGTGCGGGTTTCCAACTGCTGTGATGCGTGAATGCGTTTATTTCATCAAGGAGAATTACGGTTATTTCGGAATCACATGCGACGACTACCCTACCCTCTTTGAGCTTATGACCCACGACAAGAAAAACATATCGGGTGTCATCAATTTCACGTTGCTGAGCGATGTAGGTAAAATTGAGATAAACCAGACCGCGAACAAGGAAGAAATATATGAGGCATTAGATTTTTTCAGAGAAGGGTGATTTTTTATAAAAAAATTAGGAATTAGGAATTGTTATTCAAATTAAAAATTAAAAATTAAAATTTTCCATGCAGATGGGGATTGGAATTGGGGATGGATTAAGTAAAACAGAAGGATAATAAAGATAAGATGGTATTAGAGAAGCAGATACGAGTGTTGCCAGAGGTGGCAAGTGATATAGGTTCAATAAAGGGCTATATCTTGGATGAAGGTCTTGCAGATGCCGGTTCGCTTCATGGGATTCGTGTTTTGAAGCGCAGCATAGATGCGAGGCATCGTACGATATATGTTAACCTGACCGTACGGTTGTATATAAACGAGGCGATGGAAGAGGGGTTGTTCACTCCGATAGAATATAGGAATGTGGATGACTGTCCATGTGCCATCGTTGTAGGTGCGGGTCCTGGCGGACTGTTTGCCGCACTGAAACTGATAGAGTTAGGCGTTCGTCCTATCGTGATAGAGCGAGGAAAAGATGTTCACAGCCGTCGTAAAGACATATCTCAGATCAGCCGTAGTCACAAAGTAGATCCAGAGTCCAACTACAGTTTCGGAGAAGGCGGTGCCGGTGCGTTCAGTGACGGGAAACTTTATACCCGCAGCAAAAAACGGGGTGATAGCGAAAAGATACTGAAGGTATTTTGTCAGCATGGTGCGGACTCCAACATCCTTATAGACGCTCATCCACATATAGGCACGAACCGTCTGCCGTCGGTGATAGAGTCGATGCGCGAGACGATAATCCGTTGCGGCGGAGAGGTACATTTCCAGACCAAGATGACCGGCTTGTTGATACAAGGCAACAAGGTGGAGGGCGTGGAGGTGGTTAAAATCGGTCCCTCAGGCGTTGTTTCATCAGAGATGTATGGTCCGGTAATCTTGGCAACAGGACATTCCGCCCGCGACGTATACCGTTGGCTTTCATCCCATGAAGTAGAGATAGAGAGCAAAGGATTGGCTGTAGGAGCCCGTTTGGAGCATCCAGCAGTATTGATAGACCGCATCCAATATCACAACAAAAACGGCAAGGGCCGTTATCTTCCAACTGCTGAGTATTCGTTTGTGGGTCAGGTAAGCGGCAGGGGCGTCTATTCCTTCTGCATGTGTCCCGGCGGTACAGTTGTTCCCGCCGCGAGCGGTCCCGAGCAGTTGGTTGTGAACGGCATGTCATCGTCCGAGCGCAATTCCCCATGGAGCAATAGCGGAATGGTGGTGGAGTTACGCGTAGAAGACCTTCATTCACCTCAACTTTTGGACGATTCCGCCATCCAGCATATAAACAACCGTCTTTCAGTAGAATCGAAGACATGGAATCCGTCCGACAGCCTGTCGATGATGTATCTTCAAGAATATTTAGAGGAGTTAGCATGGCTTCAAGGCAACCGCCGTCAGACTGCGCCATCCCAACGAATGTCAGACTTTGTGAACAACCACATATCCGGAAGTTTGCCGGAGAGTTCATACAGTGCCGGTTTGATATCCACTCCGATGCATTTCTGGCTACCGCAGTTTGTCAGCAAACGTCTGCAGGAAGGGTTCAAGCAGTTTGGGAACCGTTCGAAGGGTTTCTTGACGAACGAGGCCTGTCTGATAGGTATGGAGAGTCGTACGAGTTCTCCAGTTAGGATAATACGAGACAGGGAGACGCTTCAACATATACGTTTGGAGGGTTTGTTTCCATGCGGAGAAGGAGCCGGATATGCCGGAGGAATAGTGTCTGCAGGGATAGACGGCGAGCGATGTGCGGAAAAGTGCTTCTTTTATTTGAAAAATAATTGCTAATTATTTTTCAAATAAAAAATTAAAAATAAAAAATAAAAAATTAAATTTTTTCCATCCGGATGGTATTCCGACATAACGACATAACGATATTTCGATATAACGATATAACGACAATATATAAAAAAAATGAATAGAAAAGAACTAATTATACGTGGCGCTGCGATAGTATTGGGAATCGTGCTGCTGGTATGGGGCGCAATCAGATTTTTCGGTGATAAATCAGAGACTGAAGTAGTTGAGATGGAAAGAAATAATGTTGAAGAGGCAGCTGATGTGAGCGATGATGCCGAGACGTTGTTGTCGGAGACAGGCGGGAATGTGTCAGGTGATGCTGGGGTAAGTGCTGAAAGGGAAAGGCGTCCAGGTAGTAACGACAACGACCCGAACCTGAATGGTTACCGCTATAAATACGATAAGAGCAGTGTATATGAAGACGGCCTGTTTAACAACGAGCCAGATTATATTGCCCTCCCCTGCAAGCTGAAAGGTAAGGAAGAGCAGCTGTTGTTCCGCAAGGGATATGCCGTTTCGTATAACAAGTCAACTAAGCAGGCGAACTGGGTGGCATGGCATCTGACACGTTCACATACCGACGGCAAAGAAGAACGTCCACAACGCGCTTTTCATGATGACGACGATGTGCCTAACAGCACCCATTACTATGACTATAACAAGGCGAGGAAATACGATCGTGGACATATGTGTCCAGCCGGTGACAACAAATGGGACCGTGATGCGATGATGGAGAGTTTTCTGATGACGAACGTATGTCCACAATACCGGAACCTGAACAGCGGTGTTTGGAACGACATAGAGATAAAATGCCGTGAGTGGGCCGAGACAGAAGGAGACGTGTATATAGTGTGCGGTCCGGTATTCTTCTCAAACCGTTCCAACCGGGAATATATCGGTGAGAGCCGCATCCCGGTGCCCGACGCTTTTTTCAAGGTAGTGATGAGCAACCGTAACAGAGGTAAGGGAATCGGTTTTCTGTGCGAAAACCGTTCAGGTAGTGCTGACCTGAACGATTATGTATGCAGCATAGACGACATAGAGAAGATCGTAGGCATGGACTTCTTCCCTGCCCTGCCAGACGATGTGGAAGATAGGATAGAGAGAGAAGTGGGGCGGTTTAAATAGGATTAGTTGACAAGTTGACGAGTAGACAAGTAGACGAGTTGGCGAGTTGGCAAGTTGGGTGTAGTAGTTGGGGGGGGCGAAATGCTCTACATTTTTGAGTTACAAATTTTAAAAAATACAAAATTAAAAATGAGAAGAATAAGAAAGATTTTGTTGGTGTTATGCGGGATGATGAGTTCTGTCGGTGTGATGGCAGAGGGATTGGTTCCGCTGGTGAATAATGTGAATGGCCGTGAAAGCATGTCTTTGAACGGTGATTGGCATTATATAGTAGATGTCCAGGAGGAAGGTTATTACGACTATCGTCATAATCCTATGCGTAACGGTTTCTTCACAAACGCGAAGCCACAGAGGCCTGAGGACCTGATAGAAT
>Ga0310697_10003032_pt1 | contig 17234 bp, 18 predicted proteins | sample 172DNAGHGlowgp2_FD_203883 | JGI IMG/M metagenome (GOLD analysis project Ga0310697, IMG submission 203883) | Sheep rumen microbial communities from Palmerston North, Manawatu-Wanganui, New Zealand - 1728 DNA GHGlow gp2 (v2) (version 2) | ecosystem: Host-associated > Mammals > Digestive system >... | reverse complement strand
CGATCTTTTTGGTGATTTTCACGTCGCCCACCGCGCGGATGGGAATGACCAAGTAGCGGTTCTCCACCATGTCGTCCATCGTCTCGCCGGTGGGCAGCGTGTAGGTGAAGTGGTTCTTGAAATACTGATATCCCAGTCCGATTTCGCCATAAACGTATTGTCCCGCGCGGAAATATCCTCCGAAGTGGACGGTCCGCGTGGAGGTGAGGTGGTCGTCAGGGGTATAGTCGCGGTTAAGGGCAAACTGCGTCGAGACCCGGAACCCGAACTGATACCACTTTTGGGCGTGAACTGTGGTGATAAATGCTGTTAAAGCAATGACTATTAATAATTTACGCATTATTCTGATTTAAATAGGGTTCCTAATTTCTTGAAAAAACCTTTTTCCGCTTCTTCGGGTTCCGCAGCGGCCTGTTTTTCTTCCAATTTGGCGGCGATTTCGCTCTCCTTGGTGTTGCATTGGCTCATGGTGCGTTGCATACCCACTGTGACAAACGACTTCACGGCGCTGACGGCCCGTTCGACGCAGGGCTCCACCAACTTCATCTCCTCGGAGGAGAACCGCCCCAGCACGTAGTCGATCTGGTGCCCCATGGCGTAGTCCTTGCCGATGCCGCAGCGCATGCGCGGGATGTCGGTGCTGCCGAGCGTCTCGATGATGTTGCCGATGCCGTTGTGGGTGCCGCCGCCGCCCTTGGGCTTCAGCTTGAACACGCCTAACGGCAGGTCGATGTCGTCATATACCACTAAACAGTGGTCGAGGGCTACATTTTCCTGCGAGAGCCAGTATTTCACCGCCTTTCCGCTAAGGTTCATGTAGGTGGTGGGCATGATGACCACGATTTCGCGGCCTTTGAACGAGCCACGGGCAACGTAGGCCAGCCGGTCAACGGTGAAGGTCGCCTTCAGGGCTTTCGCCACCGCGTTGGCCACCTCGAAGCCGTAGTTGTGGCGCGTGCCGGCGTACTGCTGCTCGGCGTTGCCCAACCCCACAATCAGGTAGCGTTTCTCATTCTCCATCTTCAACCTCGCTTTCCTCTTCAGACATGTTCACGAAAAACGAAAAATGCAGCTTCCCGTAACGGCGGTGGTCGTAGAACTTCGGATGTTCCGAGAAATCGTGCGCGATGGAATGCTCCATCACGAGCCAGCCGTCGGGGAGCAGCAGGTTGTGCTCGAACACGTTGTCGATGATTTTCTCGATGTTGGGCAGGTCGTAGGGTGGGTCGGCGAAGATGATGTTGAATTGCTGGCGGCAGGAGGCGGTGTAGGCGAAGGCGTCTTGCCGGATCACCGTCACCTGATCGTTGTAGTGCAGCTGGTCGATGGTTTTCTGTATAAATTTGGTACACAGCAGGTTCTCATCGACAGATACCACGGAGAGGGCTCCTCGGGAGGCGAATTCGTAGGTGAGGTTGCCCGTGCCGGAGAAGAGGTCCAGCACCCGTACGTTGTCGAGGTAGAAGTAGTTGTTCAGGATATTGAACAGGCTTTCCTTGCCCATGTCCATGGTCGGGCGCACGGGCAAGTTGGCAGGCGCCACGATGTGGCGGCCACGGTTTTTTCCGCTGATGATTCTCATTATTGCAGAATGATAGGCTTGATTTGGTATTTTTTGAACAGTTGGAGCAGCTTACGGTCTTCCCCGCCGTGGAAGTGCAGGAGCATGTCGGGAGTATGCAGGTTCAACTGACGGATGATGTGGAGCACATAGAAGAGGATGTCCGTCGGGTCGGTGAGCGGGAATCGGTTGGCGAGTAGCGGTTCGCCGCGGTGAACTGCTGCCACGTCGAGGAAATCGTTGTCGATGCCGACATAAAGTGCTGACACGGCGTTCAGTTGGCCGAGCATTTGGAATGTCAGTGCGGTCTCCGACACCACCTGGTGCGGGAACGGCAGCCTGGCGAGGGTGTCCACGTCGTTCTGGTTGAGGGAATAGACGGCCCGGTAGTTCCCGATGGGGTCGGAGTAGGTCTGTCCGATGCGGGAGGTGTCGAACTGCAGGGCGAGGTAGTCGCGGGCTTTCGTGGGGGAGTAGAGTTCGGCGGGCACTAACAGGGGAATATGCCTTGCGGCGATGATGCGCAGCGCATCGCCCGGGGCGAAGAACGCCGGTGCTTCGGTGGACATCAGTGCGCCGGAGCTGTGCGGGAACGACTTGACAGCAAGGCGGTTGCCCTCATGCTTATAAAATGAAAATCCATCCGGCGCAATGCGAATGGATTTCCCATAATATTCGTTAAGTGTAGGAGTCATGGTATGGAATTATTCCCAGCTGCCGGCGGTGCTGGCTTCGGTTAAGGAGCCCATGTACAAAGGCTCGTACTGGGAGCGGTACTGGTTCTCGGAGGCGAGGTCGTTGTAGAAAATCTTGTTCCAGAGCTTGGTCAGCGGGCCGGCGTTCTCCGGGGTGATGCTCTTTTCCATGTTGTAGAGCATGTCGTCAAGGCTCACGTCGATGCGATAGACCGGGATGGTGTAGGTCTTGCTGGAGAGCGAGTCGGTCTGGATTTGGTATTTCTTCTCTTTGTTGGAGAAGGGGATGTATTGGAAGTTCTTGAAGTTCTCTTTGGGGACCTTCTTGTCGATGTCGAGGATTTTCTCGATGGCGGGCACGGTGACGACCTCCTTGTGGATGAGTCCGAGCTTGAAGGCCTCGGCCTCGCTCATGGTGTCGGGGAAGTTACCCACGTTCTTCTCGATTTGCACGGTGCCGTTGTTGACGAAATCAACCAGCTTGTCGATGTTGTCCGCATAGACTTTGTTCACGTTCTTATAGACGGCCTGGGCGCTGCGGATGGCGAGCAGGTTCTGCACGTTGGCCTCTTTGCGGATTTGATAGACAGTTTTGAATTTCTCGGGGCGCATGATGCTGCGGGCGGCAAAAATGGCCAGGATGACCACCACGATGGCCATCAGGATAGAGAATAATCTTCTAAGTTTCATAACGTTATATACCTTTTTTGTTTATTTCTACTTTTCAGAATTTCGCGCAAAAGTAGTAAAATTTTGCGTTCAAAATGTTTTTTCGAAAAATTATTTTCAAACAGGGGGTGTGGATTAAAACAGGATGCGGTGTATGCCGGCCGTGCGCGTCTGGGTGATTAAATTCGCAAAACGCTGATAGTCAGATTCGTTATCTACAAAATCAATGTTTTCAGTATCGACTAAAAGAATCGGGATATTCTGGTTCTCGCGGAAGTAGGTGAGGTATTTCTCCTGGATGTCGGAGAGGTAGCCGGCGGTGATGTCCTTCTCGAAGTCGCGGTTGCGCTTGGCGATTTGCCGGAGCAGTCGTTCGGGTTTGGTGTAGAGGTAGAGGATCAGGTCGGGTTTGGGCAGGAAGCCCGCCACGGTGTCGAACACGGTCTTGAAGAGGGCGTATTCGTCTTTGGAGAGGTTGTTCTTGGAGAAAAGCAGGCATTTGTCGATGAAATAGTCGCCGATGACGAAGTCGGTGAAGAGGTCGCGGGCGGCGAGGAGCCCCTTGAGCTGCTGATAGCGGTCCATCAGGAAGGTCATCTCCACGGGGAAGGCGTAATGCTCGGGATCCTTGTAGAACTTCTCCAAGAAAGGGTTGTCGGAGAAGCGCTCCAGCACCAGCTCGGCGTTGAAATCGCGGGCGAGCATGGTGGCGAGGGTGGTCTTGCCCGCGCCGATGCTGCCTTCCACAACGATATAGTTATAAGGGATTTTCGTCATGAATCAGGTCGATGTTTAGTTCTCGGAGAGGGGCCAGCACGAACTCGCGCTCGGCGATGAGGGGGTGGGGGAGCGTGAGCCGTTCGTCATGGTAGCGTATGCGGTCGTAATCAAGAATATCGAGGTCGATGGTGCGCGCGTGATATACGGGCTGCTGGTCCAGGTAGTAGCTCTTCTGCGCGCGCCCCAACCGACGCTCGATAGATTGCAGTGCGTCCAACAACGGCAGCGGCTCCAGTTTGGTCTCCACCACGATCACTTGGTTGAGGAACGGATCCGACTCGAAACCCCAGGCAGGGGTCTCGATCACCGAAGACCGGCGCGTGACCGTCCCCACTTCCCAACCGATGAGGCAGTCGGCCATCCGCAGGTAGAAGCTGCGGTTGCCCATGTTGCTGCCCAATGCGATGATGGCTTGATGTGGCATCCTTTCCGGGTGGGTTAGTTGTTGATGAAAAGAAGCGGCTGCGGCGCGATGCCCGCGATGACGCTCAGGGATTTGGAGTAGCTCAGGAGGTTCTCGATGATTCGCCGCGAGGGCTTCTCCTTTTTCACTGACTTTCTGATGACAGGGGTAAAGTTTTTATCCATCGGCATTTCTATTTGTGAAACAATAAAAAACGCCCTTTTAACGACAAAGTGTTAATTTTATTGTGCACGCGAAATTTTTTTCTGTGGGAGCTCCTGTTCGTCTTGTATGGCCAGCAGCATGGAGTCGGCGGACATGGCGAGGCTGTCCTGGCGGCTCCATTCGCGGAACCGCGCCTCGTTGCGGTAAAAGGCGACCATGGGCTTCCGCTCGAAAGTCATCAGGTGCAGGGTGCTGTCGGGCGGCCAGGTGCCGTTGCGTAGCTGCGTGACCGGGATCTGGTTGCAGTAGGCCACGTAGTAGTCCCAGGTGCTGTCCAACCGGTCGTACTCCTTGAAGACGAGCTGTATGTTCAGGTCGTTGCGATAGAAGAAGGCGCAGGCGGCATTGCCGTTGGTGGCCACCACCACCGGGCGAAGGGTGTAGTGGCCGGTGTCGTGTGCGCCGATATACTCCTTCATCCATACGTTGGCCTCCTTGTTGGCCTCGAAATTGCTGTCGAGGGCATATTTCGCGTAGGCGTTGTGGATGCCCCCGGAAATCTCGTTGAAATAGAGCGAGGTGTAGGGGCTGTTGAGCAGGATATGGCGGATAGGCATGAAGGAGAGCAGCGCCATCAGACCCAAAATCACAAAATTGGTGTAGCGGTCGTGGATGTGGCGCAGGGTGCATTCCAACCCGCTGGCCGCAATCAGCATGAACAGCGGATAGATGCAGTAGTGGATGGCCCACAGCGTGTCGGGGTTCATGTAGTGCGTCTTCACGCGGTTGATGCAGAACAGGAACGTATATATAAATATGAATATGGAGAACGGCTTCAGCGTCTTGATGGCGTTCTTGAAGAAGATGAAAAAGAGCATGAAGCTGAGGAGCACCACCGTGGGCGTGGTGATGTACAGATATTTACTGAGATAGCGCTTGGGGAAGTTGTCGGGCCCGATGAACTGCCCCTCGAAGATCTGGTTCTGGTCGAACGGGATGTTGGTGACCAAGGAGGCGAACGACTTGTTCGGCATGAGGAAGGAGGTCTCCAAATAGAGGGTGCACAGGCTGTGGACGATGAACACGGCCACCCACATCGCCGCCACGGAAAGGCTGACCAACCCGAGCGCCTTGAGGTATTCCTTGGTGTAGATTTTCTTGATGGGGTTGTAGAGGAAGAAGTTCAGCAGGGTGAAAATCATGAAGAGGTGCAGCAACGACGACCCCGCGTTGTGCACCGAGAGCGTGAGCAGAATGCCGATGGAGATGCGGACGAGCCGCGAAATGCGGATGACTGGCAGCTCTCGGCTGAAATAGTACATCTGCATGATGCTGTAGATGAAGAAGAAGGCGAAGGTCACATCCACGATGTTGCTCAGCGAGTAGCCGAAGAAACGTGGGGAGATGAGCAGGAAGAACGCTGTGAAGAAGGCCGCGCGCCAGCTGAACGCCCGAAGCAGAATCAGCGACAGATAGGCAATCAACAGCCAGCCGAAAACACTGCTGACGATGTGACGAAAAGCATACACATCGTTGATTTTCAATGTTTTCGAAAGTGCGTAGATGACCAGGTCGATGGTTTGGGCCTGCGTGTGCGCGTAAGGGTGCGACTTGTAGGCGTCGGGGTCGCCGATGTGGTGGAAGTGGTTGTACAGCAGCTCCGAATACTCGTTCTGCGCCATCTCGCGGTCGGAGACGCCGATGCGCTGGCTCAGCACCAGCATACCTACCAACGAAATCGCCAATAGAATCATCCACAGGTATTTGAACACATCGTCGCCCGTCTTCAGCGACAGGTTGAACTGGCTTTTCTCAATCTGATATTTGATTTTCTTCTTGTTGTCCTTCGAAAAGCGGATCTGCCAGATGTTGTCGTCGAAGAGGTTGTCGTAATAGAGGAACTTGTCCACCACATTCTTGAGGCGGATGAACAGCCGTTCCCATATATTGGTCGTCTCTTTCGGCATGGCTTACGCGAGGTGGAATTGGGGGAGCAGACGGTGCAGGTAGTCGGCGGCCTGTGGCCCCTCGTTGAAGAGCAGGTCGATGACGGAGAGGTTCGGGACAAATCCAAATTTGTCTTCAAACACTTGGTAATAAGGAGTTTGCAGCCGGAAAGGATAGTCGTCTCTTTTGGCTTGTTTGGGATGGATAAGCAGCCGAAGGTCTCGCGTTTCGTAAGGGGTGAACGTCTCGGTGGTCGTCACTTCCCGTTCCACGCGCATCAGTTTCAGCAGCGTCTGCATCAGCTGGAGGTTGAAGTCGAACAGGAACTCGAATTTCTGTTCGAAGAAGGGCTTCAGCGCATCCTTATAATACAAATAGTAAGGGGTGTTGTTGTATGCCGACTCGATGGAGCGCCAGTGCACGCGCGGCCAGGGGGTGGCATAGTCGATGCGCACCTCTTTCACGATACCCATTCTACCGTCATGAACGGTAGGAATGATGAGATTCAGCACTCCGTTACCGTTCATGATGGTCGTCCTGTTGCGGTAGGACTGTTTCTGGTATCGCTCCTCGCGCTCGATGGCGGCGTTCCCGGATAGCAGGAAAGCGAAATGCTCGACCGGCGGGAGGTAGGCGGTGGCAAGCAGGGTAGAGGACACCGTTACTTGGATATGATCAGTTTGGACTTGTAGTTGCGTTGCGAGCCGATCAGCTCGACGAAATAGATGCCGTTTTCCAATCCGTTGACGTTCAGCGAGAAAGTGGCGTCGGTTTCGACATTGGAGCTTCTGACTAACTGGCCCACGGCGTTGTAGATGTTGCAGACGGCGGTCTCGGTCAGGAATTCGCCCTGGATGGTGACAATGCCTTCCTGGGCGGGGTTGGGATAGACTTCGAAGGTGGAAACCTGCCGCTCGTAATCCGCAATGCTGGCGACCACGGAGCCGTCGTAGTTCATGCCGGGCAGCGTGGTGACGCCGGTGTTGTCCGGGTCGAGCCACGGTTGGAGTTTCCGGGCGATGTCGGAGTTGTTGTTATTGGTCCAGTGATAGTACATTCTGCCGTAGTTGTCGGTGCCGTAGGTGTAGTCGCAGGCACTTGATCCGCTGGTGAGGGTGCCGATAATCAGGCCGTTGGCATTGAAGAGCGGGGAACCGGAAGAGCCTTGCTCGGTGACGCCCTTGTTGGGGTTGGTGCGCCATTTGACGGAGAAATACTTGTTGGCCATCTGCCCTGAGGTGATGGTGGTCACGCTCTGCGGGAAGCTGATTTTCTTCCAGTCGCCGCCGGGATGGTGGATGCCGGCACCCACAGAGGCGGCACCGCTTCTGTCCCAGCCGGCGAAGAAGATGCTGTCGCGGAAGACGGGGCTGAGCATGCCGGTGATTTTCAGCAGCAGGAAGTCGGAGGAGTTGGCGGTGCTCGTCGTGTTGGATCGCGCGACGATGTCGCCGCCGTTGGTCACTCTGTAGGTGCCGTTGGTGCCGTTGCAGGAGTTGGTGTTGTAAAGGAAGTAGAACTTATGCGTCTGGTCAGCGGAGGCCACGCAGTGGTCGGCGGAGAGCACGTAGGGAGTCTTGTCCATCCGCGTGTTGTTGACCGTCGCGCCGGAGCAGAGGTAGGTGCCCCAGCCGCCTTCTTCAGCCACGTAGGCTGTGATGGCGATGCAGACCACAGAGCGGATTTGCGGGCGCCAGCCGTTCCCGTCGGGGCAGATCACATTGATGTGGCAGTTGCCGTCGGCATCGCCGATGGGACCTTTGCCGTCCTGCTCGCCGACATGGAGGAAGTCACGGTAGATGTGCATGACGGCGGCGATGTTGAACTCGCCCTTGAACGCGGCGCCGGCGGGCTCATAGTACTCCACCACCACCTCGTCGCCGAGGATGTCGTCCGTCACCAACTTGCCCACGCTCTGCACGTCGGCGTTGGTGTAGGGACCGAAGACCTGCTTTTGGTCGGGACTGTATATGAACAACTTGCCCTCTTCAGGGATGTTGAAATGGTCGAAGACAAGGTAGGTCATCACGGCACCTTCCGACACGTACTTGATTCTCCAGAGCGTGCTGCCGTCCTCCATGATGTCGGTGCGGCCGGAACTCTTCGTCGTGTTGTTCACGGAAAAACCGACGCCGGCGCGAAGGGGCATGGATTTGTCCTGGCTCTGCAAGTCGGCCTGCAACAGGTTCGCATTGTCGGTGCTGGGCATCTCTCTGACATCCAATACTTGTGAAATGCCTTTTTTCGCGAACGAATACGGCAACTCTTTTTTTGATTCTTGAGCGGATAATGTGTTGGCTAACACTGTGAAAATAACCGCGATAATCCAAAATTTTCTCATACTTCTAAAGGATATTTTTTATGGCGGCAAAAGTATAAAAAAAATCGTATTTTTGCAACCGTTTTTAAAATGAACCTATGGCAGTAAAAAGAAAAGTGAAATTTGAGGGCGTCCCCTACGAGGGAAACCTGGAAGAGCTCATCATACAGGCGCTTATTGAGAAGCAGGGAGCCGACATCCGCTGCATCAATCTGAAAAAAATCAACCATGTCTATTTCGACTACTTCATCGTCTGCACCGGCAATTCAAAGCCACATGTGGAGACGCTGTGCGACTTCGTGCAGGAGCAGACCCAGCGCGTGGCCGGCATCAAGCCGCTGCACGTGGAGGGCCTGGAAAACAAGGAGTGGATCCTGCTCGACTATTTCAACATCCTGGTGCATATCTTCCTCCCCGAAGCCCGCGACTACTATCAGATCGAGTCGCTTTGGGCCGACGCCGACATTCAGAACTTTTAAGCAATAATCCGTGGGCGGTCTCGTAGGGACGAACGCCCGGTTGAAATTTTAATTTGAGATGAACGATAACAAAAGAAACATAAATAAGAACAACCGCAATGGCATGCCTGATTTTTTCGGCGGGGATGGGGGACAGAACGGCAAAAACGGCGACAAGCGGAAGTTCAGCTGGTCATTTATATATATAGCCATCGCCTTGGTGCTGATTGGCATCTATTTCTTCTCCTCGGGCGACACCTCCCGCGAGGTGAACGACATGGAGTTCTATCAAATGGTCAAGAACCAAGAAATAGAGCATGTGGAGTATGTGAAGAAGAACTCGCACGTCAACATTTTCCTGAAGAGGATGGCCTTGGAGAGCAACCCCTCCCACGAAGCGGTGCGCAAGAATGTCCAGGGACCGCAGTACTTTCTGGTGGTCACGGACTTGCAAGTCTATAACGAGAACCTCCGTGACGCCAAGAACCAATACGTGCAGGAACGCTTGGCGCAAGACAGCACGTTGGTGGCCAACGATGTGGCCAAGGAGTACGATTTCCCGATGAAGCAAGACAACACGCAGGGCTTTGGCTTCGAGATTTTGATTTGGCTGTTCCCGTTCCTTCTGATTTTCATGCTGTATTGGTTTTCGATGCGCTCCATGCGCGGTGGCGGCGGCTTCGGCGGTCCGGGCAACATCTTCAACATCGGCAAGTCGCGGGCGCAGGAGTTCGACGAGAAGTCCGGCCAGGTGGTCACGTTCAAGGATGTGGCCGGTCTGGAAGGCGCGAAGTTCGAGATTGAGGAGGTCGTCGATTTCCTGAAGAATCCCCAGAAATACACCGTCTTGGGCGGCAAGATTCCGAAGGGCGTGCTCTTGGTCGGGCCTCCGGGCACTGGCAAAACCCTCTTGGCCAAGGCCGTGGCGGGTGAGGCGAAAGTGCCCTTCTTCTCCATGTCGGGTTCCGACTTCGTGGAGATGTTCGTGGGCGTGGGCGCCTCCCGCGTGCGCGACCTCTTCCGCACCGCCAAGGAGAAAGCCCCCTGCATCATCTTCATCGACGAGATTGACGCCATCGGCCGCGCCCGTGGCAAAGGCGCGTTCTCGAATGCCAATGACGAGCGTGAAAGCACGTTGAACCAGTTACTTACAGAGATGGATGGATTCGGCACCAACGCAGGTGTCATCATCATGGCGGCCACCAACCGCGCCGATATCCTCGACCGCGCCCTGCTGCGCGCCGGCCGCTTCGACCGGCAGATTCAGGTGGAACTTCCCAACCTGAACGAACGAAAGGGCATCTTCGGCGTGCACGTGCGTGACCTCAAGCTCGGGCCGGATGTCGATCTCGACTTCTTCGCCAAGCAGACTCCCGGATTCTCCGGCGCCGACATCGCCAACGTCTGCAACGAGGCCGCCCTTATCGCCGCCCGTCACAACAAGACGCAAATTGACAAGGAGGACTTCCTCTCCGCGGTTGACCGTATCATCGGCGGATTGGAACGCCGTGGCAGCGTGATTTCTCCGGAAGAGAAGAAGACCATCGCCTACCATGAGTCGGGCCACGCCTGCGTGAGCTGGATGCTGCGCTACGCCTCCCCGTTGGTGAAGGTGACCATCGTGCCGCGCGGAAAGGCCCTCGGCGCTGCCTGGTATCTGCCCGAGGAACGCCAGCTCACGACCTACGACCAATTGTTTGACGAGATGACCGCCACCCTGGGCGGACGCGCCGCCGAGGAGGTTTTCTTCGGCCGAATCTCCACGGGTGCCCTCAACGACCTGGAGCGCGTCAGCAAACAGGCCTATGCCATGATTGTCTATTACGGACTTGACGAAAAAATAGGCAATGTAAGTTACTATGACTCAACGGGTCAGCAGGAATATAGCATGACCAAGCCCTATAGCGAGAAAACGGCGCAGGAAATCGACGAGCGGGTGCATCTGCTTATCGAAAAGGCTTACAACCGGGCCAAGACCATTTTGAAGGAACATTATGACAATGTGGAGAAACTGGCCAAGTTGCTGCTGGAACGCGAGGTGATCTTCACGGAAGATGTTCGCAACATCCTTGGCGAGCGTCCGTTCTCGACGGAAGAACCCGTCGCCGACGAGAAAACTACCTCTCCCGTTGATTCTGGAGAAACCTCCGGGAACGCTTCCTCGGCGGAATCCTCCACTAACCCTGAATAAAATCGTGATGCCATGAGTCAGATGGACAGCAGTTTGATAACCGACAAAGAATACATTCGCGGGGTGATCAGGAAGAGTGTCGTTTCGCACGACCAGATTTCCGAAGGGCAGCCGAGCGTCAGCTTCATGCGGCCGATGGAGAATGTTCCGGTGGAGTTCTGGAAGAATTTCCAGGCCAACGGCGGGAAGATTCTTCGTTGCCAGTCCGGCCAGGATCGGTTGAAATACCTTAAGATGTTGGCCGACGACCAGCAGTACAACGTGGTGTTAAACACCCACAACAATCTTCGCGGCATGTTGGAGCAGGTCGGGCTCAATTTTGTCAACTCGATTTCGGTGAACATGCAGGTTGACGCGGTGGTGGTGCTGTGCACGACGCTGGTGGCACGCACGGCCAGCATGGGCTTCACCCAGCCGGTGGCGCGTTTCGTCTCCATGCGCAACCTCGCCAAGGACGTGATTGTGATTTCCCGCATGAGCGACATTGTGGCCGACATGGAAGATGCGCTGGAGCGCAACAAGAAGTTCGGCGGGGAGGCAGGTCTGGAGTTTGTCACCCCTTCGCCGCTGCCGAAAGAGAACGGCAAGGAGGTGCGCACGCCGCAGCATCCGCGCTATATTCTCCTTTTGTTGGACGAAAACCGCCCGAAAAATGCGTAATCTTTTAACCCGAACCGCTTCCGGAATCGTCTATGTCGCCTTGATGGTGGCGGCGGTGTTCACCCCCTGGGTGGCCGTGCCGTTGGCCTTCTTCCTGACCCTCGTCGGGGTTCGCGAACTCTACAAGATGTATGAGACGCCGGAATTGAAGCAAGCCTATCCGTTCACCAACATAGCTGCGGGAATAGTAATGTTGGCATTCTTGAACTTATCCGTCCAGTATTTTGCGGTTTCCATGGCTCGGGCTTTGCCGCACACGGGCGAACCGTCGTCTTCTTTCATTGGATTCTATCTGATGATTTTAATTGCGATCGTGTCCATCTTTTTGCCTGCGCTGTTCTGCAAACAGGAACACCCGGTGCAGATGCTTGGCATGGGGCTGCTGTCGATCGTGTGGATTGTCCTGCCGCTGTGCGTGCTGTTTTTCCTGTGGCCATCCCGTAATCCGGCGCAAATGCTCTCCTTCCTTATTCTTATATGGGCTTCCGACACGTTTGCCTACCTCGGCGGGTCGCTGTTCGGCAAGCACAAGCTGGCACCGGACATCTCGCCGGGTAAGACGTGGGAAGGTTTCCTCATCAGCTGTGTGCTCACGGTCGGGCTCGCGGTCGGGCTTTCCTTCATTCCGTTCTTCAAGTCTTGGGGCCTCCTTTGGTGGCATTTGGTTGTCATAGCCCTGCTCACCGAAGTTTTTGGACTGTTGGGCGACTTGACGGAGTCGCTGTTCAAGCGCAAAGCCGGGGTGAAGGACAGTGGCAAGATTATCCCCGGGCACGGCGGTGTCCTCGACCGCGTTGACTCCATCCTTTATGCCGCCATTCCCGTCTATCTGTTCTGTCTGATGGTGGCTTCGGAAGCGTAGGCAAATCGATTTGTGGGAATGAATCGGGAATAAAAAAACGCGCCATATTAGCGCGCTTCCCTTATTGGTTCAAAACTTTTTAGTATTCGTCCTCATTGAAGAAGAAGTCCTCTTTTGAAGGGTAGTCCGGCCAGATGTCTTCGATTGAATCGTAGGTTTCGCCCTCATCATCAATCTCTTGAAGGTTTTCGATGACTTCCATCGGGGCACCGGAGCGAATGGCGTAATCCAGCAGCTCGTCGCGGGTTGCCGGCCAAGGTGCGTCCTCTAATCGGGTGGCTAATTCTAATGTCCAATACATAGTTTTGATGTTAAATTAATGGTTTATTTTTGAGCGCGCAAAAGTATAATATAAAACTGAAAAAGTCAAGCTTTTTGAAAAATTTTATTTCGCTGATTGATAGAGAGTTTCGGAAATATTTTCTTTTTTGTGGAAAAATCGGGCCAAAATAAAGAAAAAATCGGACAGTCGATTCAGCAAAACTTGCACTTTTTTGTAGTTGTCGTCTCGGGCGGCGAGCTCGGCCACGTAGCGTTCCGCGCGTCGGCACACGGTGCGGCACACGTGGGTGTCGGCGATCAGTCGGCTGCCCTGTGGCAGGATGAACCCGCGCATGGGTTCCAGCTCCGCGCTCATGCGGTCGATCTCGTGTTCGATTTCCCGGGTGAATTCCTCCAAGCGCTCCACCTTCCAATAGCGTTCCCAACTCGCCACGGGGGTGGCTAACATGCCCCCGACCACGAAGAGCTCGTTTTGCAGTTTTGTCAGAAAATCGTCCGAAATCTGCGAAATCACGACCCCGATGAAGCTGTTCAACTCATCTACCGTGCCGTATGCATGCAGTAGAATATCACTCTTTGAAATGCGTGAACCATCTGATAATGAAGTGGTTCCGTTGTCTCCAGTACGTGTATAAATTTTCATCATTTTTTTTTTGCAAAGATAGAAAAAAAATGTATTTTTGCACCCGCAAAGGCAAGGATATAAACGATGTCTCCTTAGCTCAGTTGGTAGAGCAATTGACTCTTAATCAATGGGTCCAGGGTTCGAGCCCCTGAGGGGACACAGAAGCGGCAGAAATGCCGCTTTTTTTGTGTCTTCCGTCCTGCTTTTTCGACTCCGGCCGACGTGCCGGCCAAACAAAAAAAGTGTATCTTTGCGCCGCTTTTTAAAAAGAAATAAGATGAAAAAGAGTTCGCTGATTTTTGCTTTCTGCCTGATGGCCGTCGCATTGTTCGCCCAGGCTCCCATGTCATTGCATGTCTCCCTGCTGAACAACCATTTCCAGCATGTGAAACTGACCGGCGCGTACGGCAGCTCGCTGACCAGCTACGCCTCCGCCGACATTAAGAATGACCAGTTCTCCATGAACCTTTCGCTCCCCAACGACATCTACCGACTCGACTTCGGCAACGGTTCCACTATGCTGCTGGTCGTTACCCCTGGCGAAAAGGTCGATATGACCCTCGATGCCGAAAACCTCCAGCAAATCGTCTCGGTGACCGGCTCCCCTTCGATGTCCGCTGTCAAGGAGATGGCCTACCTCGCCCTACACAAGAAGTCTGTCCTCGACAGCATCAACGACGCCCTGCAGGATGACAAAGACAAGGTCTATTGGGGCGACTTCGCCCAGAAGTTCAACCTCTATCGCCAAACCAATGACGATGTCGATAACTATATCCTGAACTCTTTTGACACGATGGACACCCTATACAATATATTATATAGGTCGGTGTCGAATGGCAAAGTGAAAGGGAACGCGGTGGCGGACTGCGCGGATGCGGCCAACCGCATGATGAAGAAGTTCGGTGTCCATTACAACCCGTTTGAGAATTACCAGGAAAACGTCTCCCGCTACTATGACTTTTCCGCTTCCCGCATGGCCGGAGCGCAGGATTTCTACCGCGTTTTTGACCAGTACCAGTCCAACCTGCAGAAAAGGCACCAGATCGCGAAGAACTCCCTCGGCTCCATTATGCCGAAGGTGAAGGAACTCCTGGCCGAAAAGGACAGCCTCTCCTACAACAACTTGTGGGACAAGAAAAGCAACCAGACGAAATGGGTGAACCGCGTGGTGGCGGAGCTTTATCCGATGTTGCAAGGCGTGGTGAGCCAGAAAGCCGCCTACGAGAACCTGATGAAGAGCGACAAGCAGAATGCCGATTTGTTGGTCTCCCAATCCCAGGAGAAGGTGAGTCAGGTGGTCTCCAAATACCAGAAAGCCTTCAACGAGATCGATGCCTCGCTCACGGGTCGGCTAAAAGATGAAATCCGGATGCACAAGGACGACATCGGCGTGCTCATGTTCCTCGACATCTTCCCGCGCGAACAGAACGCTGCACTGCATAACGAGGTGATCACGGCCTTGCACGGCAAGTTTCCCGATCATCTGATTGTGAAGGACCGCTGGAACTACATGAACTCACCCGCATCGAAGGTGGCCATCGGTGCTATCGCCCCGGACCTGGAATTTCCGGACCCCAACGGCAAGATGCGCAAGCTCTCCGATCTGCGCGGCAAAGTGGTGCTGCTCGACTTCTGGGCCTCCTGGTGCGGACCGTGCCGCCGCGAGAACCCCAATGTGACCAACATTTATAGCAAATACCACGACAAGGGCTTCGAGGTGTTCAGCGTCTCGTTGGACAGCGATGCCGCCTCCTGGAAACGCGCCATCGAGGCCGACAAATTAGTGTGGCCCAACCACGTGAGCGACCTCAAGAAGTGGCAGTCGCAAGCCGCCGCCATCTACGGCGTGCGCTCCATCCCATCTACTTTCCTGCTCGACAAGGAGGGCCGCATTGTGAAACGCGACCTCCGCGGCGCGGACCTGGAGAATGCGGTTCGGCAGCTGGTGGGAGAGTAAGGAGATTAGAAGTTTAGGAGATTAGAAGTTTAGGAGATTAGAAGTTTAGGAGATTAGGAGTTTAGGAGATTAGGAGATTAGGAGATTAGGAGTTTAGGAGATTAGGAGATTAGGAGATTAGGAGTTTAGGAGATTAGAACTTAGAACTTTGAACTTAGATTTTGACTTTATAAAAAATATTTTTCCCGTGGTGCCCATTGTCCTATAAATTTTATACTTTTGCACCCGGATTTTAAACCCAAAAAATACACCAAACTTAAAATAATAAATAGTATGGATCTTCAAAAATTAATCAAACAAACTGAAGAAAAGAACCCTGGCCAACCTTTGTACAATCAGGCCGTTAGAGAGGTCCTCGAAACCATCTGCGATTTCGTGAACGAACATCCCAAATACGATCAGTACAAGATCGTTGAGCGCTTGCTCGAACCCGAAAGAATCATCAAATTCAAGGTCACTTGGGTTGATGACAAGGGCGAAATCCAAGTCAACAGAGGCTACCGTGTTCAGCACAACATGGCTATCGGACCGTACAAGGGCGGCTTGCGTTTCCACCCGACCGTTACGGAAGACACCATGAAGTTCCTTGCTTTCGAGCAGACTTTCAAGAACTCCCTGACCACTCTGCCCATGGGCGGCGGCAAGGGCGGCTCTGACTTCGATCCTAAGGGCAAATCCGAGGGCGAAGTGATGCGCTTCTGCCAGTCCTTCATGACTGAGCTGCAGAAATATATCGGACCCGACACCGACGTTCCTGCTGGCGACATCGGCGTTGGCGGCCGCGAAATCGGCTTCATGTATGGCCAATACAAGAGACTCCGCGGCGAGCACGTCGGCGTGCTCACTGGCAAGGGCCTCGAATGGGGTGGCTCTCTGATCCGTCCTGAGGCTACCGGTTACGGTGCCGTCTATTTCTTGGAAGGCATGCTGGCCGCCAAGAAGGACACCATCAAGGGCAAACGCTGCATCATCTCCGGTTTCGGTAACGTGGCTTGGGGTACCGCCCTCAAACTCGCCGAGCTGGGCGCCAACCTGGTTGCCATCTCCGGTCCTGACGGCTACATCCTCGATGAGGAAGGCATCAACACTCCTGAGAAGATCGAATACATGAATCAGCTGAACGCTACTCGTAACAACGTGGTTGCTCCTTTCGCTGAGAAATTCGCTTCTGCCAAGTTCTTCCCTGGCAAGAAGGTTTGGGAAGTTCCTTGCGAAATCGCTATGACCTGCGCTATCCAAAACGAGCTGAACGGTGACGACGCCAAGGCTCTGATCGGTCACAACGTGAAGTATGTGGTCGAGGTTTCCAACATGGGCTGCACCGCCGAGGCTGTCGCCGAGCTGCAAAAGGCTGGCATCTCCTTCGCTCCTGGCAAGGCTGCCAATGCCGGTGGCGTTGCTACCTCCGGTCTGGAAATGAGCCAGAACGCTCAACACCTCTCTTGGAAGAGCGAGCGCGTTGATGAGGAACTGCACCACATCATGAACAGCATTCACGAGAACTGCGTGAAGTACGGTACCGAGGCCAACGGCTACATCAACTATGTGAAGGGCGCCAACATCGCCGGCTTCATCAAAGTTGCTGACGCCATGATCGCTCAAGGCATCGCTTACTAATCTTCAGTTTGCTGAACTGATTAAAGGGAAGGCTCCTCGAAA
>Ga0310697_10003031_pt1 | contig 17235 bp, 18 predicted proteins | sample 172DNAGHGlowgp2_FD_203883 | JGI IMG/M metagenome (GOLD analysis project Ga0310697, IMG submission 203883) | Sheep rumen microbial communities from Palmerston North, Manawatu-Wanganui, New Zealand - 1728 DNA GHGlow gp2 (v2) (version 2) | ecosystem: Host-associated > Mammals > Digestive system >... | reverse complement strand
CGGGATAACGGTTCAGCAGGTCCCGCACGAACATCGGTCCCTGCTTCCAGAAGTGATCCATGATCACCCGTTCTTTTTTGGTCAGTCTGCGCATGAATTTCCAGCGTAAAGGATGCTGTCGGGACAAAGGTATAAAAAGAAATCCGAAAAGTCTTAAACTTTTTCGGATTACTCTTTATTTTTTTTCGGAGTTGTGGCCTCCTGTGTGCGTGGAAGGTCGTTTTGGCTCAGCAGCGGCTGTCCAGGACTTCGGCGATGTCGCGCACCGGCCGGTCGGCCTGGCGCACGAAGGTCGACAGGCAGAGCGGGCAGCCGGTGACGATCTCCGTGGGGTCCGCGACCGTGAGGTTGTCGAGGGCGTTCTGGACCATCGGCCGGCGCTGGTCGAAGCTGAGCGTGAGGCTGCCCAGCGACCCGCCGCAGCAGATGCTCTCGGTGTGGTGCTTGGCGGCTTCGACCACTTCGCCTGCGGCGGCGAGGGCCGCGCGCGGCTCGTCGTAGATGCCGCAGCCGCGTCCCAGCTCGCACGGGTCGTGCCAGACCAGCTTCAGCCCTTCTTCTTTCTGCACCTGCAGCTTCCCGCTCGCGATCAGCTCCTGGAAGAAGACGCTGTGGTGCACCACGCGGATGCCGTCCAGCGGGTATTCTTCCTTGAATACCTTGTAGCAAATCGGGCAGGAGAGCAGCAGGGTGTCGCAGCCGCTGGCGCGGATGATCTCCAGGTTCTTGGCGATCAGCTCGCGGGCCTGCTCCGTGCGTCCGGCCATCATCAGCGGCCGGCCGCAGCACAGCCCGCCGTCCGGGTCCATCATCTGCCAGCGCACCTCGGCCTTGTCCAGCAGGGACGTGGTCGCCTTGCGGATGGAGGGCGTGAGCTGGGTCATGCACCCGGCGAAATACAGCACGCCGCCGGATTCGCCGCCCGCGCCGTGCACGACGGCCGAGGCCATCGGCCGCACGTTGATGTCGGCAAAGGAAGGGGAGATGGCGTATTTGCGCCGCTCGCGCTGCGCGATACGCAGCTCCGGCCCCTGCACGCCCACCTGGCAGACGGCCGTGCACTTGCCGCAGAGCAGGCACTTGTCGGAGATCTCCTCGATGCGGCGCTCGTTGCCGCGCCGCAGCTGGCGGTTCAGGTAGACCGTGCAGTCCTTGCAGTTGGCCTTCTGTACGCTCATCGGGCAGGCGTCGATGCACACGCCGCAGGCCGGGCAGGAATAGACTTCCAGCAGGGCGAAGCCCTTGCGCGAATGGCGGATGCGGATTCCGGCGTTGCGCATCGGGATCAGGAGCATCTCCGCGGGGATATGCATGTAGCGGGTGAACGGCAGTACGCACATGAACACGCCCAGGGCGATCGAATACGCCCACCAGGTCGGCAGGGCGTTGAGGTCGTTGCCCAGGAACTGCCGGAAGATCCAGTTCGTGGGGATCGTGAGGAAACTGCCGCCGCTGATGTGCGCCGTGAAGCTCTCCGCCAGCAGGCGCAGCGGGAAGATGGCCCAGAGCGAATACAGGCCCACGCGGTCCAGCAGGCTCAGGCGCGTGGTGCGCCGCATGCCGACGATCCGCGAGGCGAAACGCTTGATGACCGCGAGCGCGATGCCGCTGAGGATCATCAGCAGGAAGAAGTCCATCAGGAACATCAGCATCGAACCCTGGATGGTCTGCTCCGTCTCCGCGACGAAATAGTTGAAGAAGATCGGGTAGTAGAACAGGTGGATGCGCTCCGGCACGAAGAGCATCACCTCCAGGTGTCCCAGGACGATGATCATGAACCAGCCGAAAGCGATGCTGGAATGCATGTAGCCCAGGACCCGGTTGCGCTTCCACAACTTAACGTGTATCAGGCAGTTGAGGAAGATATCCCGGATGTCCATCCAGAGATACTTCGGGGTGATCAGCGAGACCAGGAAGCGCTTGCGGTCCTCCTTGGGCAGCTGGGCGATCACGCGGATCATCGCGATGAGGCAGTAGCCCAGCACGAAGGCCATCCCCACGAGGAAGGGGATCACGAAGGGATCGAAATGACTGGCGATGCGTTCTCTCATCGTACGACCTCCCCCTTGCGGTCCAGGCGGCAGAGCGTCAGGATGAGGTGCCGCGTGTTGATGCCCCGCGGACAGACCATGGTGCACTTGCCGCACAGCATGCAGCGGGACAGCATGGCGTCCACTTCCTCGTCCCGGCCGCGCTGCAGGCCGAGTATGACTTTGCGTACGCTCATCCCGGACCAGGGCGCCGCCGTGCACGTGGCGCTGCAGCTGCCGCAGCCGATGCACGTCAGGGCATCGGGCGCCAGCTGCACGAGCCGGTCATAGCGGGCGTGGTCCACCGTGTCGAGGTTGACCGCCGAACTGGGGGAGAGCTTAAATCCGAAATCCATCCTTACTTCCGTTTGTTGAAATACTGGTGGATGGTCAGGGCTGCGCTGCGGGCCTCGGCGAGGGTCTCCGGGATGGTCTTGGCGCCCGTGCAGGCTCCGGCGTAGAAGACACCGGGCCGCGAGGACTCCACGATGGAAGAGACGTTGTCCCGGCTGCGCAGGAAGCCGTCTTCGTCCACGGCGACGCCGATCTCGCGCGCGTAGTGTTGCGCGTCGGGGTTGCAGACGATGCCGGCCATCAGCACGAGCAGGTCCAGGGAGACCTTGACCGGCTTGCCGTTGAGGGTGTCCTCCGCCTTGACGACCACGCGGCCGTCGATGGCTTCACCGACCTCGGACACGCGTCCACGGATGAAATGGATGCCGTAGTCGCGCTGGGCCTTGATGTAGAAGTCCTCGTATTTCTTGCCGAACAGGCGCAGGTCCATGTAGAAGCAGTAGACCTCCGCTTCGGGGAACTCCTCCTTGATCTCGATGGCCTGCTTGATGGCCGTGATGCAGCAGACCTTGGAGCACTGCGTATTGCCGGCCTTGACGTCGCGCGAGCCCACGCAGTGCACGAAACCCACGGCCTTGGGGTTGGCGACGCGCGGGTCGTGCCGGTTGTTGAACCACTGCTCGAGGTCGCGGTTGGTGATCACGCGGTCGTAGATGCCGTAGCCGTATTCCTCCTTCTTGGAGGCGTCGAAAAGGTGGAAGCCCGTGGCGAACAGGACGGCGTCGCAGAGCAGGGTCTCGCCGTTGCTCAGGATCAGGCTGTAGCCATCCTTGAGCCGGCCCATGCTGGCGATCTCGGTGTCCGTGTAGGTCTTGACGGAGCCGGCACCCTTCGACAGGGACTGGACGAGGTCGGCTGCCGGACTCAGGTCCGGGAACAGACGGTTCCACTCAGCTACGTGGCCGCCCACGACGGGGGCCTTCTCGATCAGGACGGGCTTGTAGCCCAGGTCCTTGAGCTGCCGGGCGGCTTCCAGGCCGGCGATGCCTGCACCGATGACGGCGATGACGGGAGTTCGGTTGACCATAAGCTAACAACATTTGAGGGTCGTCGGGAGACCCGGGGTCATGATTTTCTTCTCGTCCATGCCCAGATACTTCTTGGACGGATCATACGGGATGCCGATCTTGTCGAGCAGCGGCTCGACGGCCACCTGGTGCACCTGCAGGCCGAGGTCCCAGGGATCCACGCCGAGCACGAGCCCGGCCAGCTCCTCGTAGGTGAGGGCGGGGATGCCGTAGCCGTTCTGGCCGTAGGTCTTGCCGTTCATCTCGGAGATGACGTACTGCCAGCGGTCCAGGAAGTACGGGCAGCCCGGGCAGTTGGTGATGATCATGTCCGGGTGATAGGGCTCCATGGATTCGAACTTCTTGTGCGTATTGGACAGGGAATAACCTCGGTTGGCCTTGACGAAATACTGCCGGAAGCCGAACCCGCAGCAGTGGCGGCGCTCCGGATAGTCGATCACCTGGCCGCCCCAGGCTTCGGCCATGCCGCTGAGCACGCAGGGGTACTCGGCTCCGCCGACGCCCTTGTGGGGGAACATCTTGGAGTAGTGGCAGCCGATGTGCTCCACGATGCGGAGCGGCTCGCCGGTGGCGCGGTGCACGAGCTGGAAGCGCGCCCGCTCGGCGATCTCGCCGCGCAGCTTGTACACGAGGTCGCTGGCGTGCGCGACGTTCTTGGGCTTGTTGAACTCGCGGCGGCAGGCCTTCCAGAGGTGCTCGCGGATCTTCTCCTCGAGTTCGGGGAACTCGCGCCAGGTCTCGAGGATCTCGACGTAGTTGCCGAACGAGGTGATGCAGGAGGTCACGAGGTTGTCGTAGCCGGCCTCGGTCATCAGGGCGAACTGCCGCGCCACGACGGTCATCGCCGTCTCCTGCGGGATGGTGTCGCAGTGGTAGGCGATCCCGGCACAGGTGGTGTGGTGCTCGGATTCGTAGATGTCGCGGCCCAGCATGTCGCGGCAGATCTTGAGGAAATATTTCTCGGAAGCCGGGAAGAAGTTCTGCCGGATGCAGCTCCGGACGTAGAACCAGTGGTCGTCCGGAATCTCTTTCTGGTAGTCGGCCCAGATCTTCTGTTTGCCTTGGTAGATCATCTATTCGTTGTTGAAGTGCCCCACGGAGCAGTGTTCGTAGGTGTATTTCGTGTATTCGTCGAAGTCCATGCCCAGCTCCTCGGCCTTTGCGCGCGAGGCGCGCTCCACGGCCTCGATGCGCTCGGTGCCGCCGGTCTCGTCGAAGATGGCCTGGAGCTCGTCCAAGTCTTCCTGGGGGATGTGGCGCAGCACGCCCGGGCCCTTGCCTTCGTAATTGGCGCCCAGGCGGCCGTATACCTCCTCCTTGTTGTCCAGGACCCATTTCATGATGGGGCCGGCTTCGGGGTAGTCCGCGCAGTCGATGGTGCTCGGATGGATGCAGTAGCCGGTGTGCAGGACATTGCCCGTGAGGGTCTTGGTGAGGGGCCAGAGCTGGCGGCCCTTCTCCGAGGCGGTGAACCAGCCGAGCTTGGCGGAGAGGTTGCGCAGGGCCATGATCACGAGCCCGGCGGCATTGCCGCGCGGGCAGCGGGTCACGCAGGACATGCACTCGCCGCAGTACCAGATGGTCTCGCTCTTGAGCAGGGCTTCGATCTCGTCTTCGTTCTTGCGCTGGACCGTGTCCACGATCTTGCGCGGGTCATATTTGTAGAACTCCGCCGCCGGACAGATGGCCGTGCAGGTCCCGCAGTTGATGCAGGTCTTCAGGCCCTCCCGGAAACGGTAGTCCTTGCAGAGTTCGTCGTAGAGCTTGCCCATGCCGTCTAGTAGAATTTGACCACTTCGTCCAGGGCCTTGTGCGCGGGCTGGCGCGGCTCGCCGGCGCGGTAGCCCAGCGCGATGACGGCCATGACTTCTTCCGTCTCGGGGATGGCGAAGAGCGTGCGGAGACGCTCGCTCTCGCGGAAGCCCATGATGAGGGTGTCGAAGCCCATCTCGCGGGCCTTGAGGATGAGGTAGGCGTTGCTCAGGCCGTTGTCGTAGGCGCCCCAGCCGTCGCCGATCTCGTTGACGGCGGCGCCGCGGCCGAAGCCGGAGAAGCCCTTGACGTAGGTGGAGACGATGATCACGGGCGCGCCGGCGGTGTTGCGGGCGTTGCCCTCGCCGATGCACTCCTTGGCGGCTGCCACCTTGTCGGGGCTGATGGCCACGTAGTAGCGGCTGGTCTGGGTGTTGGCCCAGGACGGGGCCTGCTGTGTGGCGGTGAGCAGCGTACGGACCTGCTCTTCGGAGATGGTCTTGGAGGCGTCGTAGCTGCGGATGCTGCGGCGGGAGGCGTATAGCTCGTCGAGCGTCGGGGCCGGTGCGGAGGCGGGAGCCTCCGGGGTGGATGTGCAGGCGAGCGGGAGCAGCATTGCCGCTGCGGCAAGTGCTGCCAGGAGGATATTCGTTCTCATATTAAGGACAAATTTAATGAAATTCGTTGAAATACGGCGGAATGTGAAAAGTATTTCTAACTTTGGCGTCCGGAATGAACCCGAAGACCCGCACCTTGCTTTTGCTGCATCTCGCCGTGTTCCTGGCGGGGTGGACCGGCATCTTCTTCGCCGCGCTGCTCTTCGGGGAGACGCGCGAAGTAGGCCCGTCCTTCTGGGCGGGCCTGGCGCTGATCGTATTGTCGGTGTGGTTGCAGACGCGGCGCGTCCGCAGACAGTCATTCCGGGCTTGAGCCGGAATCCCTCAGCTTCCGGATCCTCCCGAGGCTTTCCTCCAGGCGACCTTCGCTGAGACGCCCCGTCCCGACGGCCTCCACCACGGCGTCGAAGGCGGCGCAGTAGTCCAGCGGGCAGAGCAGCCAGTCGGCGCCGGCTTCGAGGGCACGGACCGCCGCCTCGCCGCTGCCGTAGCGGGCGGTGATGGCGCCCATCTCCAGGGCATCCGTGATGATGATGCCGTCGAAACCCAGCTCGCCGCGCAGCTTGCCCGTGAGGATCCCGGGGGAGAGGGTGGAAGGGATGTCGGAGCCCGTCACGGCCGGAGCCGCGATGTGCGCCGCCATCACCAGGGGCGCGCCGGCGGCGATGCCGGCGCGGAACGTCACCATCTCGCAGGCGTCGATCTCCTCCCAGCTCTTGCGGGTGAAGGCGTAGCCGAGGTGCGTGTCCGCGAGGGTGTCCCCGTGGCCGGGGAAATGCTTGAGGCAGGATGCGATCCCGGCGTCCCGCATGCCGCGCACATCGGCGGCGACCATCGGGGCCGCCACGGCCGGGTCGTCGCTGAAGGCGCGGTCGCCGATGATGATGTTGCGGGGATTGGTGTTGACGTCCGCCACGGGGGCGAAATCGATGTCCAGACCGTACCGCTTCAGGTACGAGCCGATCGCGAAGGCGGCGTCGTAGGCATCCTGCGGGGCGCCTCCGGCCGCCAGGGCCGCGGCGCTGTCGTAGCGCGGCACGTCGAAGGCCGGATTGCGGGCGATGCGGCTCACGCGCCCGCCCTCTTCGTCGATGCAGAGCAGGGGAGCGCCGGGCAGCGCCCGCAGCTCCGCCCCGAAGCGCAGGAGTTGCTCCGGATCCGCGATGTTGTGGCCGTAGAGCAGCACGCCGCCGACCGGGTAGCGCTCCGCCCGCTGCCGCATGCCGCCGCTGACCGCCTGCAGGCGGTACGGCGGCAGCTCCGCGTCGCTGTCATAGCGGATCGCCGGCTCCAGCGACTCCGGCCGCACGATAAACAGTTGTCCGACCTTCTGCCGGAGGGAAAGGGTCTGATCTTCCATCATTCTGTAAATATACACAAATTACCGTGCATATGGGTCCAAAGAATGGGACGATATGAGCAAAAATGGCCAAAAATGCGCATATGGGTCCAGCGGATGGGACGATATGTACGCTGGCGTGGGCACCCTGACCTGACTGACCGGTCTCAGGACTTGTCGACCATCCCCAGCCATTTGCGGTAACCGAAGATGGCGACGATGGTGTAGATCCCGTAGATGGCGGCCTTGAAGGGGATGCCCTTGCGCACGTAGAGGATGCAGCAGACCACGTCCACCACCAGCCACAGCAGCCACTGCTCGGCGTACTTCTGCGCCAGGGCCCACAGGGCCACGATGCTCAGGGCGGTGGTGAAGGCGTCGGCCACCGGTACGGTGGAATTGGTCCAGTGCGTGAGCATCCACCAGATGCCGAACCAGAGCAGGAGCAGCGCAGCCAGCGACGGCAGGATGTGCTCGCGCTTGTAGCGCGTCACGGGCCGTTCGATGCGTTGCTCCTCCTGCTGGCCGGAACGCTTGAACCATTTCCAGGACATGTAGCCATAGACGCCTGCGAGGCAGTAGTAGATGGCCATGCCGAAATCGGCGTACAGGCCGGCCTTGAAATACAACACCATGTCGATGGCCGGCATGACGATGCTCGCCAGCCAGAGCCAGATGCTCGCCTTGTATTCGAGCACCAGATAGACCAGTCCGACGACGAACCCGAGGATGTCCAGGAAACGGAGCGTATCCATGTTCTTAGAATCTTAACGTGATGTGTCCGAGCACGGTGAGCGGCGCCACGGGGATGAAGCCGATCTGGTAGTAACGGTTCTCGGGGGTATGGCCGTAGCTCTCGCAGACGGCGCTGTAGACCCAGCCGCTCTGCGCCACGCGGGCGGAGAAGACGTTGTTGAAGTCCACGCCCAGGTCGACCTCCTTCACGGCCCTGCCCGGCTTGAACGTATAGCCGAGGCTGAAGTCGGAGAGGCTGTAGGCGGGCAGCGAACGGTCCATGTTCTCGCTGTTGTCCAGGTACATGCGGCTGACGTAGCCGGTGTGCCACACGGCGCGGAAGCCGCCGAAATGCACGTTCACGAAGCCGTTCAGGATCGCGGAAGGCGAGAAGGCCAGGGCCTTGTCGTCGTAGTGGAAGGAACGGGCTTCGTCGCCGTTGCCGTCGCAGTGGTACTTGGCGTAGTCGGAGTTGCCCTTCCAGTCGTTCCAGTCCTCGATGACCTCGTCGAAGTCCAGCAGGCGGTTGCGGCTCAGGGCGGCATTGCCCTCGATGGTCAGCCAGCGGGTGATGTCCCAGCCGGCGGTGAGCTCGGCGCCCATGCGGTAGGAGTCGGGGATGTTGGTCGTCAGCGCCTCGCCGATGTCGCTCAGCTCGCCGGTCTGGACCAGCTGGTCCCGGTAGCGCATGTAGTAGAGGTTCACGCCGGCGTGCAGGCGGCGGCCCTCAAACTGGTAGCCCGCTTCCCAGTCCAGCAGGCGCTCGGCGCGCGGGGCGGGGTACCTGCCGTTGTCGGTGAAGTTGTTGCGCTCCGGCTCGCGGTGGCTCATGGCGAAGGACGCGTAGGCGCGGTGGGCGCCGCGGCTGAAGTTGATACCTGCCTTGGGGTTGAAGAAATGATACCGGACGTCGACGTCCAGCATGTGCTTGCTGGCGGTGCCGTCGTCGTTGTCGATGTATTTGTCGTTGAAACCGTCGGTCTGGTAGTGGACGTGGCGGTACTGCAGGTCGCCGAAGACGCTCCAGGCGTCGGACAGGGCGTAGGAGGCACGGGCGAAGGCGCTGGCATCCAGCTTGGCGGCGTCGGAGTCATAGTATTTGTAATTCCCGGCGGCGCGCAGGCGGGCGTCCAGCTCGTCGTTGCCGATGTAGGTCAGGTAGCCGAAATGGTTGCCCTGGAACTGCTGGACGGACAGGCCGCCGACGGCGTCCCAGTTGCCGTGCCGGTAGGTCAGGTTGGCCACGGCGCCGTAGGTGTCCTGGTCGAGGCCTTTCTGGCGGACGAAGTCGCTGCGCTTCACGGTGTTGCCGGAGGCGTCCTTGAAGTTGGAGATGCCGTATTTGACCAGCTTGTTCTGGTAGCGGAACTCGTCATAGTAGCCGTAGCCGGCCGTGTAGTGTGCGGAGACGGAGAGTTTCCAGAAGTAGCCCAGGTCGGCGGCGAGGTTGAGGATGTGGTGGGCCTGCCGGAAGTTGTCCGTGGTGCGGGGCCAGTAGGAGCCGTCCTTCATCCGGTAGCGCTCCAGGGTGTACTTGCTGCCGTCGATGAGCAGCTGCTCGTACAGGGAGTTGTAGAGACCGAGTCCGGCGTCATACAGGTCGGCATAGGTGTGGATGCCGGTATGGTCGCCGTAGGTGCCGTCCATCAGGGAGAGGTCGTCGTTGCCGGCCGTGACGCCGTTCCAGGCCTGTCCCGTTTTCTCGAAGTTGCCGATGAGCTTGTAGGAGAGCTTCCAGCTGCGGCCCAGCCAGGTCAGTCCGCCGTAGTAGCTGCCCGAGCGGCCGTCGGTGCCGGGGAGGTAGCCGTCGGTCGTGGTCTGGCGCAGGGCACCCTCGATGATCAGGTGGTTCCACAGCAGGCCCGAGGAGACGCTTCCGCCCCAGTTGACGGTGTTGTAGGAGCCGTAGGAGAGGGAGTACTCTGCCGAAGGGGTGAGCGAGGGGGCCTTGGTGCCGAGGGCGATGGTGCCGCCGAAGGCGCCGTCACCGTTGGTCGAGGCGCCCACGCCGCGCTGGATCTGCACGCTGCCCATCAGGGCGCCGTAGGAGTTCATGTTGGCCCAGAAGACCGTCTGGTCTTCCGGCGAATTGAGGGGTACGCCGTCGAGCGTGACATTGATGCGGGAGCCGCCGGCGCCGCGGATGCGCATGTAGGAGGTGCCGGTGCCCACGCCGTTCTCGCTCCAGGAGATGATGCCCGGCGTGCGGGCGAAGAGCCTCGGCAGTTCGATGCCGGTGGTGGAGAAGTCCTGCAGTTCGCGGCGGCCTATGTTGGCCACGGCGAAGGGGGCGTTCTTGGTGGCGCGCACGGCGCCGATGACGACCTCCTGCAGCTGTTCGACCGAGAGGGAATCTTCCTGCGGGGCCTGGGCCGCCGCAGGCGCGATGGCGCCGCCGGCGAGCAGACAGGCCAGCAGGGCGGCGTTCAACAGATGTTTGGACATAAAGAAACCTTAATTGTAAATAATTATACAATAAGGGGAAGTGGGAAGATAACGGTTCCTACGCGGGCATTACCCCGATCAGGTATGAGGGTATCATCTCAGCCTCGGCCGCACCGGCCTCAGCACCCCTTAGCTTGCGCTCTGCAAACCGGGCGCAAAGTTAGCACATTCGTGCTAACTTTGCAAATGCTTTTATCACCGGGGGGCGTTCCCCCCGGACCCCCTGCGTCGCTGCGCTCCTGCCGTGCTAACTTTGCAAATGCTTTTATCACCGGGGGGCGTTCCCCCCGGACCCCCTGCGTCGCTGCGCTCCTGCCGTGCTGTTTTTTCAAATGCTCCTATGCCGCACGAATCTAGTTCAGCCCGCGCTGCTTCTTGATGGTCTCGTAGGCCTCCTGGATCTTGCGGAACTTCTCCTCGGCGGCTTTCTGGACGTCAGGGCCGAGGGAGGCCACCTTGTCGGGGTGGTTCTTCATGGCCATGCGGCGGTAGGCCGCCTTGACTTCGTCGTCCGTGGCGGAAGGGGAGATCTCCAGCACGGCGTAGGCGGAATCGGCGTCCTTGTAGAACATGGCGATCACGGAGGTGATGTCGGAAGCGTTGAGGCGGATGGCGGCGCCGGCCGCCTCCAGCACGGATTTCTCCTGCTTGCTGAAGTTGCCGTCCGCATTGGCGATGCCGGCGAGATAGTGGAAGAGCTGCAGGCGCTGGGAGTAGTTCATGTAGGTGGCGATCTGGCCGCCGACCTCGTAGAGGTTGACCTCCTTGCGGTTCAACTCGTCCAGGATGCGCATGGCATCGGACACGGCGGCGTCGCCGAAATTGTTGCGGATGAACTGACGGACGTACTCCAGTTCGGAGTCATGGACACGGCCGTCCGCCTTGATGACGGCGGAGGATAGCACGAGCAGGCTGATCATGAAGCTGTTGCGCTGCTCCGTGGCGGTGTAGCCGCGGCTGCCCGTTGTCTGGCGCCGGTAGGTCGTCCCGCCACCCGGGTAACCGCCGGCATACCCGCCGCGGCCGTACCCGCCGGACGAACTGCCCCCGCCCGGAAAACCGGAGGGGCCGTCCTGGTTGGTGAATGTGCCGCCTCCGATCTGCCTGAGGGTGTCCAGGCTGCTCTCGATGGCCGATCCCAGCAGGAATCCGAGCAGCGCCCCGATCGGGCCGCCGGATACCCAGCCAAAGAATCCCGTGATCCATTTCAATGCTCCCATATCTTATATGATTGTTCCGGCCATCCTTTCACAAATACCAGTCCACATGCCGGCGGGCTGACAAAATGTCGGAAAAGTCTTGCGAAAAGATTACATTTGCAGATGGAATGAGAAGGTTTCTGTACATCCTGCTCCAATGCACCTGGGGGCTCCCGCAGACCCTGGCCGGGGCCGTGCTCTGGCTGGTGTTCGCCGGGAGCCGGCATTTCCGCTACCGCGAGGCCGTGGCCACGCAGTGGCCCCTGCGCGGCGGGATCTCCCTCGGCTTGTTCATCTTCGTCTCGGACACCACGTTGTGTTACCACGAATACGGCCATACCCTCCAGTCGCTGATCCTAGGGCCGCTGTACCTGCCCTTCGTCGGCCTGCCGTCCCTGCTCTGGGCCGGATGCTACAGGCTCTTCCGCATCCGCCGTGCCTACGTCTCCGTCTACCCGGAGAACTGGGCCGAGCACCTGGGCCGCCCCTCCCTCCGCCTCGACCGGGTCAGCGGTGGCGCAGGGCGAGTTCGTGCTCCAGGTCGGCGAGGGTGACGCCTTGCTGCTCCAGCAGGACGAGCAGGTGGTAGACCAGGTCGGAGGCTTCGTAGACGAAGCGGTCGCGGTTGCCGTCCACGGCTTCGATCACGGTTTCTCCTGCTTCTTCAACCACCTTCTTGCCGATGACTTTCGGCCCTTTGATGAACAGTTTGGTCGTGTAGGATCCTTCCGGCATCTGCTCGTGGCGGTCCCGGACGACGGCCTGCAGGGCGCGGACGAAGCCTTCGTCCTCCGGCGTGTCGAAGCAGGCGGTCGTGCCGCGGTGGCAGGTGGGGCCGTCGGGCAGGGCCTGGATGAGCAGCGTGTCGGCGTCGCAGTCGGCGTACATGTTCACGACGTGCAGGAAGTTGCCGCTGGTCTCGCCCTTGGTCCAGAGCGCCTGGCGGCTGCGTGACCAAAAGGTCACGCGCCCCTCGGCGACGGTCTTGTCGAAGGCCTCCCCGTTCATGTAACCCAGCATCAGGACCTTTAGGGTCCGTGCGTCCTGGATGATCACCGGCAGCAGTCCGTCGCCGGTCTTGTCCAACTTGAAATCACTGAATTCCATATCATTATTCTATTGTCTGCATCTTAGGCCGGACGTTCTTCCGGTAATCCCGGTGCCTCCCGGATGCCGTCCTGCTGCGCAGGACCCCTCCCACTTCGTGGGCCCCTCCCTCTTACGATGCCGAGGGTGGCACGGGCACCGGGAGGCGTCGGGATTCCGGAGAACGTCCGTTAAATCCTGACATTGATCCCTGCATCCTTCAGTGCCCGTTTCAGCTCCGGGATGGGAATCTGCCCGTAGTGGAAGATGCTGGCGGCGAGGGCGGCGTCGGCGCGGCCTTCGGTCAGCACCCGCCGGATGTCCTCGATCGAGCCCGCGCCGCCCGAGGCGATGACCGGGATGGTCAGCTCCTCGGAAAGGCGCGCGTAGACCGCATCGGCGTAGCCGGCACGCGTGCCGTCGTGGTCCATCGAGGTGAAGAGGATCTCGCCGGCGCCGCGCTCCTGCGCCTGCCGGGCCCAGGCGAACAGCTCGAGATCCGTGAGGCGGGACCCGCCGTGGGTCGTGCACGTCCAGCGCCCGTCGATGCACTTGGCGTCGATCGCCACCACGACGAACTGGCTGCCGTACTTGTCCGCGATCCGGCTGATCAGCGTCGGGTCGGCGATGGCTGCGCTGTTGACGGAGATCTTGTCCGCGCCGGCGTCTAGCAGCCGCGCGGCGTCCTCCGGCCTGCCGATGCCGCCGCCGACCGTAAAGGGGATGTCGATCCCGCGGGCGATCCGCCGGACCAGGTCCACGAACGTGCGGCGCTCCTCGCGCGAAGCGCTGATGTCGAGGTAGACCAGCTCGTCGGCGCCGTCGCGGGCGTACTGCACGCCCATTCCGACGGCGTCCCCGACCTCGCGGAGCCCCTCGAAATTGATGCCCTTGACGACCTGTCCGTCCTTTACATCGAGGCAGGGGATGATGCGTTTTGCGACCATGAAGCGATGTCTTGCAGGGTGATACGATGCTCATAAATGGCCTTGCCCACGATGACCTTGCGGAGTTTCAGGGCATCGAGCGTGCGGATGTCGTCCATGCCGCTGATGCCGCCGCTGACCGTGAAACTGACGGCCGGGAAAGCCCTTTGCAGGCGGACATACAGGTCCGAAGCCGGACCCTGGAGCATCCCGTCCCGGGAGATCTCCGTGACGATGCACTCCTGCAGCCCGTAGGGCAGGAAGCGGCCCATCAGGTCTTCGATCCCCAGCGGCGAGGAATCCTGCCAGCCGCTCACGGCGATGCGCCCGTCCCGCACGTCCGCGCCGAGGATCATCCGCGCCCCGTACCGGGTCAGCCATTCTTCGAAATGGGTAGGCTGCAGGGCCGCGACGCTGCCCACGATGGCGTGCGTCGCGCCGGCGTCGAAGACGCCCTGCAGCGCGTCTTTGCTGCCGATCCCGCCGCCCCATTCCAGTTCGCACGACACGGCGGAGGCGATGGACTCCAGCGTACGCAGGTTGCAGGGCCGGCCGGCCTTGGCGCCGTCCAGGTCCACGAGGTGGATGCGCTCCACGCCGCAGTCGGCATAGCTGCGCGCCACGTCGGCGGGGTTGCCGTCATAGACTTTCTTCTGCAGGTAGTCGCCCTGGGTCAGGCGCACGCAGCGCCCGTCGATCAGGTCGATGGCAGGGATGATGCGGATCATAATGCGAGGAAGCTTTGGAGAATGGCCGCTCCCACGGAGCCGCTCTTCTCGGGGTGGAACTGGGTGCCGTAGAAATTCTCATACTTGAGGGCCGCGCTGAACAGCTGGTCCCCGTGGCGGCAGGTCGCGATGGTGTCGGGACCCGTCCCGGCGTAGTAGGAGTGTACGAAATAAACGAAACTCCCGCCCGGCAGGCCCTTGAAGAGCTTGCTGTCGAGGTTGCCGATGGCATTCCACCCCATGTGGGGGACCTTGGCGTCGGGGGTTTCGGAGAAGCGGCGCACATGGGCGTCGAACAGGCCCAGGCCCTGCACGGGGCCCTCCTCGGAGTCGCGGCACATCAGCTGCATGCCCACGCAGATGCCCAGCACGGGGCGGCGCAGGCTGTTCACGAGCTCGCAGAGGCCGCGCCCGCGCAGGTTCTCCATCGCCCGGGCGGCGTTGCCCACGCCGGGCAGGATGACCTTGTCGGCCGCGAGGATCCGCGCCGGGTCTGCGGTGAGTTCATATTCGGCGCCGAGGCGCTCCAGGGCGTTGCCGACCGAACGGATGTTGCCGGCGTCGTAGTCGATGATGGCGATCATAGCAGTCCTTTGCTGGAAGGGAGGTCGTAGCTGAACACGTCGCGCCGCACCGCCTGCTTCAGGCAGCGGGCGAACGCCTTGAAGATGCCCTCGGCGAGGTGGTGGTTGTTCTCGCCGCGGGCCTGGATGTAAAGGTTGGCGCGCATGGCGTCGGACAGGGACTTGAAGAAATGCCGGAACATCTCCGTCGGCGTGTCGCCCACGTACTCGCGGGTGAACTGCGCGTCCCAGACGAGCTCGCTCCGGCCGCCGAAGTCCAGCAGGACGATCGCGCGGCTCTCGTCCATCGGCAGGGCGAAGCCGTAGCGGTCGATGCCGCGCTTGTCGCCCAGGGCCTCGCGCAGGGCTTCGCCCAGGGCGATGCCCACGTCTTCCATCGTGTGGTGCTCGTCCACCTCCAGGTCTCCTTTGCACCTGATTTCCAGGGCGATGCCGCCGTGGTGGATGAGCTGCGTGAGCATGTGGTCGAAGAACTTCAGGCCGGTGTCCACGCCCGACGGGCCCCGGCCGTCCAGGTCCACGCGGACGTAGATGTCGGTCTCGGCGGTCTTGCGCGCGACCACGGCGCTGCGCTCGGTGCTGCGGATGGTCTCGGCGATCTGCGCCCAGTCCAGCTCGCCCACGAGCAGCGCCTTCGCGCCGAGGTTCTCCGCCAGCCTGCGGTCGGTCTCGCGGTCCCCGATCACCCAGCTCGCGGCCAAGTCGTAGGAGCCGTCGAGGTACTTGCCGAACATGCCCGTGCCGGGCTTGCGGTTGGGAGAATGCTCCTCCGGCATCGAGGGGTCGATGAGGATGTCGTCGAAACGGATGCCCTCGCCCTCGAGGGTCTTCAGCAGCAGGTTCTGGGCGGGCCAGAAGGTCTCTTCGGGGAAGGAAGGGGTGCCGAGCCCGTCCTGGTTGGAGGCCATCACGAGCTCGTAGCCCAGGCCCGTGAGGGCCCGCAGGCCCGAGATCGCCCCGGGCACGAATTCGACCTTGTCGAGCGCGTCGATCTGCTCGTCGGCGGGCTCGCGCAGCAGGGTGCCGTCCCTATCGATGAATATCGCCTTTTTCATAACGGTCCAATGATGCGAGTAGTTTGTCGTTCTCGGACGGGAGTCCGATGGTGATGCGCAGGCATCCCGCGCAGCCCCGCACGCGGGTGCGGTTGCGCACGATGATGCCGTCGGCGAGCAGGTGCGCGTAGAGCGCGTCGGCGTCGTCCACCTGCACGAGCAGGAAATTGGCGTCGCTCGGCCAGACGCGGCGCACGAAGCCGTAGGCGGGCAGCGCCGCGGCCACGCGCCCGCGCTGCGCCACGGTCTCGGCGACCTTCGCCTCAACCGGCTGCTTCAGCGCCTGGGACACCAGCTCGAGGGCCGCCTGGTTGATGTTGTAGGGATACTTGACCATCGACATCAGCCGGATCACGTAGGCGTCGGCGAAGGCCATGCCGAGCCGCAGGCCCGCCAGGCCGTAAGCCTTGGACAGGGTCTGCAGGACGATCAGGTTGGGGTACTCCAGCACCTTGGCGCGCAGGCTGCCTTTCGCGCTGAAATCGGCATAGGCCTCGTCCAGCACCACGATGCCGGGGAAGCGGCGGATGATCTCCTCCAGCTCCGCCGGGTCGAAGGCGTTGCCGGACGGGTTGTTGGGGCTGCACAGGAAGAGCAGCCGGGTGTGCGCGTCGCAGGCCGCGAGCAGCGCTTCGGCCGGCAGGCCGAAGTCCGCGCCGAGCGGCACGCTGCGCATCTGCACGTCGTTGATGTCGGCGGCCACGGCGTACATCCCGTAGCTCGGGGCGATGGCCACGGCGTTGTCGCGCCCCGGCGTGCAGAACACGCGGAAGCACAGGTCGATGGCCTCGTCGCTGCCGTTGCCGAGGAAGATGTTCTCCGCCGGCAGCCCCTTGATGGCGGAAAGCTGCGCCTTGAGGGTCTTCTGGTGCGGGTCGGGATAGCGGTTGTAGCCGGTGGGGTAGGGACTCTCGTTGGCATCGAGGAAGATGCCCAGCGGGCCCTGGTATTCGTCGCGCGCGGTGCTGTAGGGGCACAGGGCGCGGATGTTGGGGCGCACGAGCGCTTCGATGTCCTGCCTATTCATCTTGCAAGCGGATTTTGACGGCGTTGGCGTGGGCCTGCAGGCCCTCGGCTTCGGCCATGGTGACGATGGTGCCCGCGAGGCCTTGCAGCCCCTCGCGGGAGATCTCCTGCAGGGTCATCTTGCGGTAGAAACTGTCGAGGTTGACCCCGCTGAAGGAGCGGGCCCAGCCGCTGGTGGGCAGGGTATGGTTGGTCCCGGAGGCGTAGTCGCCGGCGCTCTCGGGCGTCCAGGCGCCCACGAACACGCTGCCCGCCGCCGTGACGCGGTCGGCGATGCGCCAGGGCTCGCGGGTGGAGAGGATCAGGTGCTCCGGGGCATAGGTGTCGGCAA
>Ga0310697_10003030_pt1 | contig 17236 bp, 18 predicted proteins | sample 172DNAGHGlowgp2_FD_203883 | JGI IMG/M metagenome (GOLD analysis project Ga0310697, IMG submission 203883) | Sheep rumen microbial communities from Palmerston North, Manawatu-Wanganui, New Zealand - 1728 DNA GHGlow gp2 (v2) (version 2) | ecosystem: Host-associated > Mammals > Digestive system >... | reverse complement strand
CCACCGTTGGTTCGCACAATAATTCTCCTATATAGTAATATATTGCTACTATATAGGAGAATCCTGCTTTTGTCAACAGTCATTTTTATGATCTGATGAAACCGACTGGGCTTTCACCGGTCATCTACAGTACGCCCTCTATTCCCGGTTGAGATTCATCAAATAAGGTTTTATACAGCAGCAAAGAGAGATGTTCTTGGTTTTTTATGCAAAGCAGCACAGGAAGCGGCGCAACCAGCGCCCGCCGAGGAAAAGATCGACTTCACCGGCGTCGAGATCGAGCCCCTGTTCAAGGAGTTCGTTGACTTTGAGACCTTCAGTAAGTCCGATTTCCGTGCGGTCAAGGTGCTTGCCTGCGAAGCGGTGCCGAAATCCAAGAAGCTCTTGAAGTTCACGCTGGACGACGGCACGGGCACAGAACGCACGATTTTATCGGGCATTCACGCCTATTACGAGCCGGAGCAGCTCCTTGGCAAGACGCTCGTTGCGATCACCAACCTCCCGCCTCGGGCGATGATGGGCCTTGAATCCTGCGGCATGCTCCTCTCCGCCCTACACAAGGAAAACGGCGAGGAACGGCTGAACCTCCTGATGCTCGATCCGCACATCCCCGCAGGCGCAAAGCTGTACTAATCGAATATCACCCCATGCACCTCGGAGAAATCCGAGGTGTTTTTTATTCATTTTATGCATATTATTCATTTTGGAAATTCTTAGTTTTTGGCTCCGTATGCCAATCCGTATGCCAAATTGTGCAGAACAAATCTACAAAGAATATCAAATAAAACAGAATCGTTTTACATAGCGCCAAACGAAATCGCTCCCTACTGCATCAAGGCGGGCGTATCACAGCTCCTTGAGATAGAACCGGTTCATGGTGGTATGCACGACGGTGGGCGGGCGGTCGATCTGCCGGTAGCCGGAGCGCTCGTATTCGTGGATCGCCGCGGAGAGGTTGGTGTGGGTCTCCAGGTAGATCTGCCCGTACCCCATGGCCCGGGCCGCCTCCTCGATATGGCGGATCATCCCGTACCCCAGGCCCCGGCCCCTGGCCGACCGGTCCAGATACAGCTTTTGCAGCTCGCAGCAGTTCGGCAGCCCCGCAAACTCCGCCGCGCCGATGCCGCCGATCACGGTCCCGTCCCGCAGCAGCACGTGGTAGCACCGGCCGGGGCGATCGTAATAGGCGCTCAAACGGTCCAAAGATGCGTCGAAATACGCCGTGCCGGGGATGTCCAGCCCATGGGCTTTCAGGGCGTCGCGAACGATCCGGGCCATGGCCGCGTCATGCTCGGGGGTGATGGGCTTCCATTCCGTCATCGCCGCTGCCTCCCCAAGGGTCTCTTATCGTTCGAACCGCTCCACGACGGTTTCGGTCACATATTCCGGCTTGATGGCGCCTAGCCGCGCGAAGTGGGGCGTCTCACCATGGGCTTTCAGCGCGGCCGCGTCCTGCCACTTTTCCACCAGCAAGAGCTCGTCGCCATCGTCCGCCGGGTAATAGTAGTCGTATTTGAGGTTGCCTTTTTCCGCCCGGCAGGCTTCGTCGATGCCCTCCGCCATGATCCGCTCCAAAAAGGCGTCCCGCATGTCGGGCTTGCATCTGTAGGTCACGTTCAGTACGATCATGGATATCTCCTTTCTCTTTGCACACAGCGCGGGTCAGATGTTCCTCCGGGGGATCAGAACGATGAGCAGGGTCGCCGCTGGGTCCTTGGATGCGGATGCGCCGTCTCCCCGGAAAAGCGGGCATGCCCGCTGCCACCTTTTGGCTGAAATCCTTTGCTTCCCCTATCAGAAAACCGCAAAACGGCGGGTTTGTCAACGGTTTTCCCGGAATTATTTACAGATACACCTCTGCCTCCACGAACAGGCGATCCTTCTTCGAGCGCCCGCCCACGGCCTTTAGGCACCCCTTGCCCCGGCCGCGCAGGGAGATCACGTCCCCCTCCTTCACGGCGGCGTCCGTTCGCTCGCAGATGGTGTAGTTCAGGCTTGCGAGCCCCATGCGGATCTGCTCCGCGGCCGCCGTGCGGCTGAGGCCGAACATGCCGCCCAGGATCGCGTCCAGGCGCAGGCTCCTGACCGTGAAGGACAGGGCCTTGACCTGGATCTGGGGGGCCGGCACTTCTGCCAAGGGGCATGGGGAAGCCGTGACGCTGACGCGGCCCACCTTCTTCAGTTCCTCCAGGAGCAGGGGTTCCACCGTGGGCAGGCAGAACAGATAGGCCACGTCGTCGAAGATGCGGATGTCGCCCAGGGATTCCCGGGTGATGCCCAGGCCCAGGGCCGCGCCCAGGTAATCCCGGTGGCCGGGCGCGCTGAAATGCGCCTGCAGCTTCACGGCGCGGATATGTTCCGCTGGATCGAAGTCCTCCGCCGCCATTTGCTCCGGCAGAAAAAACGCCGCCTGCCGCTCACAGCCGGCCTGGCCGCCGGTGAGCACCAGGCCGTCCCCTGCATAATACTGTCGGAGCGCATACTGCTCCGCCGGGGTCAGGAACCCCGTTCGCGTTACGATCCCTCTTCGTTCGGCACGATCCCTGAGATCGTCGACGCGCTTTGTGAATTCTCGATCTTCCATACCGTTTGCCTGTTTTTCTGTACCGCAGCCGCGATCCTTTCCAGGATACGGCCCAATTCGCCGATGAACTCGGCGGAGGATGTGCGCAAGACTCCGGACCGCAGGGCCCCCAGCCGCACCAGGGAATCGGAGGTCACCACCCGAACGGCCTCGTTCTTGCCGATCTCGTCCACCAATCGCTCGATGTACATATCCGCGGTCTCGTTCTCCTTGGTGAACACCACATGGAGCCCCGCTTCCGTGTATTTCGCGCCGACGCCGCCGGGCACCCGGTAGGCGTCGAACACCAGCACCACCTCCGCTTTGGTATAGCTTTGGTAATTGATCAGCGCTTCCGTGAGCTTCGAGCGAGCCAAGTCCAGATTCTTCTCCGCCAGTGCCTTGAGCTCCTCCCAGGCAAAGATCACGTTGTACCCGTCCACGATGATGCGCTCCGGCGCCTTTTCTGCGGGCGGCGGCGGTTCCGGGGCGCTGACGGTGCGCGGCGGGCTGTACAGGTTCTGGCGAACGGGACCGAACTCCCGAAGCAGAATGGCTTCCAGCTCCTTCTCGTCGATGCTCAGATTCCGGCGGCGAACGGTGGGCGGCTGTGTCGAGGACGGGGACGCCTTTCCGAACCCGGTGTCCAGGTGCATATACGCCCCCACGTCCCGCCATTTCACCGTCATGCCTGCCCCGTGGGCGCAGAACACGCTGTCCGGCGTGTTCTCCAAGTCGCTTTCCGGATCGTAGCCCCGGGCCTCTATGACGGCCTCGGCGTTTCTGCAGGGCCTGTACCCGCCCACCCGGCAGGAGAACCGGCCTCGGCCCCGGGTATAGGCGGCCACCTCGGCGGCGTAGTCCGTCATGGTGGACACGGGCGCGGAACCAGTGATCACCATCCTCCCGCCCGCCTCCTCCGGGGCGTCGTGAACACCGCCCATGGCCTGGATGTCGCTGATGGCGCGGCCCGCGTCGGCGAAGGGCACCTCCAGGCGGAAGCTGTAATAGGGTTCCAGAAGGACGCTTTTTGCGTGCATGAGCCCCTGACGCACGGCGCGATAGGTGGCCCGCCGAAAGTCCCCGCCCTCCGTATGCTTCAGGTGGGCCCGCCCGGCGATCAGGGTGATCTTCACGTCCGTCAGCGGCGAACCGGTGAGGACCCCCAAATGCTCCTTTTCCGCAAGATGGGTCAAAATGAGCCGCTGCCAGTTGAGGGCGAGATCGTCCTCGCTGACCGCGGAAGCGAAGGACAGGCCGCTGCCCGGCGCCCCGGGTTCCAGCAGCAGATGGACCTCGGCGTAATGCCGCAGGGGCTCGAAGTGGCCCACGCCCTCCACGGGCGCGGCGATGGTCTCCCGATAGAGGATGCGCCCCGCGCCAATGCGCACGGGCAGATCGAAGCGCTCCCGGATCAGGGACGCCAGCACCTCCGTCTGCAGCGGCCCCATGAGCTGGACCTGGATCTCGGAAAGGTTGGGCTGCCAAAGGATGTGCAGCAGCGGCTCCTCTTCCTCCAGCTGCCGGAGCTTCGGCAACACCGTCCGGGGATCGACTCCCGCCGGCAGCTCGATCCGATACCCCAAGGCCGGCGTCAACAGGGGCGTTTCGGCGTCCGGCTCCGCGCCCAGGCCCTGGCCCGGCCGGGTCTCTGAAAGGCCGGTCACCGCCACCACGTCCCCGGCGAAGACCCGCTGCGCCGTCTCGTATTTCTGGCCGGAGTACAACCGAAGCTGGGCCGCCTTCTCCTCCAGGATCTCGCCGCCGACCCCCCGATAGCGCAGGGTGTCCCGCACGGAGAGGGCGCCGCCGGTGAGCTTCAGAAAGGTCAGCCGGCCCGCCTGAGCGTCCCGGGCGATCTTATAGACGCGCGCGCCAAAGATGGCCGGTCGGACCGGCTCCGGCGCGTATTTCGTCAGCAGGGACAGAAACTCGTCCACGCCCTCCAGCTTCAGGCCGGACCCGAAGCACACGGGGAACAGCTTGCGCAGGCGGATGAGGCGGGTGATCTCCCCGTCGGAGACCCGGCCCGACTCCATATACGCTTCCAGCGCCTGTTCGTCCAGCATGGCCAGGGCTTCCTCGTTCGCCCCAGGCAGAGGCAGGCACCCCTCCCCGAAGGCGGCCTTCAAATCCGCCAGCAGCTCCTCCCGGCTCTGCTTCGCCGCATCCATCTTCGTCACGAAGAGGAAGGTGGGCACCCGGGCCCGAAGCAGCAGCGACCAAAGGGTCTCCGTGTGGGCCTGGACGCCGTCGGTGCCGCTGATGACCAGGATGGCCGCGTCCATGGCGGCCACGGCCCGCTCGGTCTCCCCGGACAGGTCCGCATGCCCCGGCGTGTCCAGGAGGGTCAGTTCCAGCTCGTTCGTTACGATCCGCGCCTGCTTGGAGAAGATGGTGATGCCCCGCTCCCGCTCCAGGGCGTGGGTATCCAAAAAGGTGTCCCGATGGTCCACCCGGCCCAGCTTGCGCAGCATGCCGGCGCGAAACAGCAGCGCCTCGCAGAGCGTGGTTTTCCCCGCGTCCACATGGGCCAGTATGCCGGCCGTCAGTTTCTTTTTTGTCCCGGTCCCGTCCATTATCGCCGATTTACATCCACTTCTTCTTTCTGAAATAGCGGATGCAGGCTATCACGATGATCACCGACAGCAAAAATACCGCCGGATAACCGAATTTCCAGTTCAGCTCCGGCATATACCGGAAGTTCATGCCGTACCAGCCCGCGATCAGGGTCAGCGGCAGGAAGATGGAGGTGATCACCGTGAGCAGGGTCATGATCCGATTCTGCTTCACGTCCATTTGGACCTGGATCAGATCCCGAAGCTGCACCACGTACTCCCTCTGCCCCGTCACCATGTCCTGCAGGCGCATGACCCGGTTGGTGAACAGATGGAAATACCGCAGGTTCTCCTCCTGGAAGAAGCCGTTTTCGTTCTCCTCCAGCTCCTGTCCGAGATCGATGAGCTGCTCGTAGTGGACCCGCAGATCCAGCAGATCGCCCCGGATGTCGTTCAGCTCCTGGGGATAGGTCTCCACCTCGCCCCGCAGGATGGCCTCCTCGATGCCGTTGAGCCGCTTCTCTATGGATTCCAGCAGGGACAGGTCCTGGGCGATGATGGTCTCCAGCAGGTCGTACAAAAACCGTTCCAGGCTGGGCAGCCGCCACTTCTTGGTGCGGCTGATGGTTTCCACCTTCTGGGCGATATAGTCCCCGTCGTCCATCAGCGCCACCCCGCGCTCGTCCAGCGCGAAGGAGAACCGATGCCGGGGGCCGCTGATTTTCTGCCGGTCCGGGATGGAGAAGGCGCCGGTGAGCGAGTCCATGTTCACCACGGCCTTGGTCTCATGGGGCGCGTCCACGTCCATCTCGATATCCAGCTCTATGCCCAGCTCGCCCCGCAGCTTTCGCCACTCCCGGCCGGTCAGCACCGCCACGAAGGGCACGTCCTTCGGGAGCGCCTTGACCTCCGCCAGGGTGCACGGGGTCAAGGATTCATGAATGGAATAAAACATAGCCGCCTCCCCAGCGATCTAAACCGTCAGTCCTTTTGTTTCTCCGCCGCTTCCAACACTTTTTTATACGGCATGGCCATGCCTTCGGTCATCTTGCCGCCTATCTTCTTTTGAAGCTTTTTGTTCTTCATCATGGCTCCCACCAGGTACATGGCCCCGATCCGGCCCCGATGCTTCTGAGGAAAATCGTCGTAGAAACCATGGACCTTGTAGAACCTGTGATCGGCCCGCATGAGGCCCTGCATCTGATAGATCAGGTCCCGGAAGATCTTGAGCCCGCCCACGCCGAAGAAGTTTTTGGGCTGCTGATACCCGTTCTCCACAGCGTAGGCCAGGGTCTCGGCCAGCTGGTCGATCTCCCGCTCCGGCGCGGTTTCGTCGGAAGCGATCCCGGCAAGATAGTTGCCGCCCACCTGGGCTCGGGCCTCCATGAGCAGGTGAAGGTTCTCTTCCCGGCTCAGGGCCCCGTCCACCAGGTAGCCCACGGGCTTGCCCATGGTGACGGTGCGATGGCCGTTGCAGAACTGGCGGTCGTCGTAGAGCTTGAACCGATAGCCCATGGCATGGTCCCGGATGGTGTAGGCGTAGACGATGGCGTCGGCGGACTGGATATTCTCCCTAAGATACGTATCGAAGCCGTCCTTATAGACGCAGGTGCCGTCGGCGGCGCAGTGGAAGCATCCCAGGCACCCGCCCGCAAAGGGGAAGGTCCTCAGGTTGACGACGCGCGTCTCATAGGGGAGCTTCGCCGAAAACCGGTCGATCATGGCGCCGAGGGCGTCGTCCTCCCCCTCCTCCCGGTCGGTGACGATCACCACGGCGCCGGGCTTTTTGGGCGCCGCCGCCGCCGTTTTGGGAACGACGGGAAGGAACGGTTCCGGCGCTCCGTGCCGAGGGGGCTGGGCATAGCCGCGCTCCATCTCCCAGAGGACGAAGCGGAAGAAGGATTCCGCCTCCCGGCGGCCCTTCTCCGTCAGCAGATCCTCCATGTCGGCGGACAGCCCCCGGACGTGGCGCAGGCCCATATCGTCGAAGTTGTCCTCCATAAAGCGGTGGGCGGTCACGTCGTAAAAATGCTTGGAGGTGGTGATCTGGGTGGCGTACTTCCCGGCAAAGTCGATCCCGCTCTCCTTCATGAGCTCCACGAACCGATGGAGCTGGGCCGGGACCAGGAAGGTATAGACCGGATAGGCGAACAAAAGGAGATCGGCCCCCTGAAGCTTCTCCCTCGCCGGAGCGAAATCCTTCTCGAAGGACCGGATCCGCTGCCCCACGTGCAGGGTTTCAAAGCCCACGTCGGGGAACCGCTTTTCCAGATACTTGACCGTGAACAGCGTGATGCTGTCCTCCCCCGCCGGGGATCCGTTCAACACCAATACCCGCATACATTCTCTCCTGTTCTTCAATACTTACATGCGACCCGGTTCAGGGCTTCCAAAGGTACAGCCCCTCCCCCGCAGCCAAGGCTCTGAGCAGTCCCAGCAGCGGCTCGTCGGGATCGTACACCGTGAGATACAGCTCGTCCGGGTCGGAGACAATCAAGGCGTCCTCCGTCAGCAGGCAGACGTGCCGCGTTCGAACGGCTTCGGCGATCTCTTCGGGCGGCGGATTCGTTTCGTCCCCCTCGTCCAGGGAAAGGCTCCGGTAGCAGTTCAGCTTCAGGATCGTCCGGACGTGGCTTTCTTTCACGGCCGCCAGCCGGGAGGGCTCCAAAAAGTACCGCTCCACGGCGAAGAACTGGCCGGGGCTGTCCCGCTTCACCTGCTCGGGCAGGACGTCCAGTATCCAGTATGGCTTTTCCAGCAATTCTTCTATGCTTCTCTTCACGCTTTGGTTACTCTCGTTCCTCAGTTGTAGGTATCGGCGGTGATGGCGTCCAGATCCACGTCGCGGGTCTCCTTCACCTTGGTCATGAGGACCAGGAGGGACAGGGCCATGAAGGGGACGCAAATGCAGAGGAAGAGGAGATCCATGGATACGAAGTTCTGCAGCACGATGAACAGGGCCTGGCCGATGAACATGCCCGCGCCGATCATGACGGAGATGGTGCCCATGACCGAGGCGCGCATGCCGGAGGGCGAGGACTCGGCGGGCATGGTGAGGATCAGGGTGTCGGACATGGACCAGAGGCCGCCGATGGAGCAGCCGTAGAAGATGCCGGCGGCCACGGGGCCCCAGCCCTGACGGCAGGCCAGGACGAACAGCAAGAGGCCCAGGAGGGCCAGACCGCCCAGGATCAGGCAGGCTTTCTTGCGGCCCAGCTTATCGGAGAAGAAGCCGCTGGTGATGGTGACGAGGCCGTTGACCAGGGGGTAGATGATCAGTGCCACGGCCACCAGCTCCGTGGCCATGGCCCCCTCCATGACGGTGGCGTAGTAGGAGGTATAGAAGGTGGTTGCGAAGAACAGGAAGCCCGCGATCAAGATCCAGCGAAGCTGCCGGTTCACGAAGATGAACTTGACGGCCCGGAACACGCCGCCCTGCTCGGCGGTGCCGGACTTCTTGTCCTCCGCCGCACGGAGCTGCCGCTCCTCAGGCGTCATGGACAGGAAGGAGCGCCGCTGCTCCACGAACACCGGCGTCTCCCGCATGAGCAGATAGGATCCCGCGCCTACGACAAGGGCCACGATCACGGGGATCAGGTACACCATCCGCCAGCTCGAGGGCACGTCCTCCTTCAGGAACACCTTGGACAGCACGCCGATCAGCGACACGCTGATGAGAGCGATACCCTTGGCCACGAAGCTGTAGGTGGCCCGCTTCTCCTTGGGCGCGGTCTCCATGATGTAGAGGACCTGCATGTCGTTGGGGGTGAAGAACATCATGAAGAGCATGCCCAGGATATACTGGACGGCGGTTTGGCTGGTCATGACGATGAGCATGCCCACGCCCATGCCGATGGTGTTGATCATCAAAAACAGGCGGCGGCCGAACCGGTCGGACAGAGCCTTATAGAAGGGCGAGACGATCAAAAACAGATTGGACGCCACGGACCAGGGGGCTACGGTGTTGATGGCGGTCCGATACTCCGGAGAATTCACGTTCCGGGATGCGATCTTGAACAGGTCGAACAGCGCATAGGGCTGCATGGCGGCGTTCACGTTGGACGTGATCTCGTCCACGATGTAGATGATCGTCAGTACGATCATGGTAAACAGCAGATAGTATGCGCTCTTGGGACGCCGGGATTCCCGCTCGAGCCGAGCCAGCTCCCGCTGCTCCCGAGCCATTTGGTTTTTCAAGGTCAAGTCCTCCTTTAACTATGATAAAGGGCAGTCAGCCGCCGTTCGCGGCGTTCCCATTATACCAAATCCCGCGAGAAAGCACAATCCCGCGACGGAGGAAACGGATCGGAAAACTGTTGCCACAGGGCAAAAATGGGCGTATACTCAAAGGTAAGAGTCGATCCCTGGCCGGACCCCACGGCCGGGGCACGCGAAACGATCAATCTGAAAGGAGCTGTATACATGAACATCGAGCAGAAGAAAGACGGCAAGGCGCTGGTGCTGGCCCCGGAGGGCCGTTTGGACACCATGACCGCCCCCCAGCTGGAGGCGGCGCTGCAGGAGGCCCTGCCCGGTGTGGAGGAGCTGACCTTCGATTTTGAGAAGCTGGAGTATATCTCTTCCGCCGGTCTGCGGGTGCTCCTGTCCGCCCAGAAGACCATGAACAAGCAGGGGGCCATGAAGGTGATCCATGCCAACGAAATGATCATGGAGATCTTCGAGGTCACCGGCTTTGCTGACATTCTGAATATCGTATGAAAAACACGAACGCTTATCCGAACAGATGGAAAAAGGGCAAGCCGATCCAGCGGCCGAAGCAGCACGTGACCGTCAAAAGCATCTTCGGCGTCATCGTGCCGCTGGTGCTGTTTTCCATCATCGTCAGCATCATTGGTTACCGGACCTTCTCCAACGCCCTGCTGAATCAGTATGCGGAGGGCGCCTTTCTCACGGCTCAGACGGCCGCCGAGCTCGTCGACGCGGACCGGATGGACGAATACGCCGCCAGCAACGGCACCACTCCCGAATACCTGGAGGTCCTGGATCAGATGGACCATCTGTGCAACACCTCCGGGTCCACCTTCATCTACGTGATCCTGCCCGATCGCTCCGACTATAAGCACATCACCTTTATCTTCTCCACCATCGACCACGACAGCCCCTACTCCATATACGACTTCGGCTACGTGCGGGAAACCACCAACGACGAGTATCGTGAGAAATACAAGGCGCTCTACGATCTGGAAGCGGATCGGGAGCTGTTGATCCGGGACAAGGGCAACATCGAGACCGATTCTCACATCACCGCCATGATCGGCCTCAAAGGGTCGGACGGGCAGGTGAAAGCGATCCTCTGCGTCCAGCGGCAGATGGCCGTGCTGACTGCGGAGCGCAACACCTTCCTCGACAATGTGGCCCTGGCGCTCATCGCATTGATGCTGCTGGTCATCGTCGGCCAGGCCCTTTACCTCCATCGGGTGCTGTTGCGCCCCCTCAATCTGATCACTGAGGAGGCCGCCCGCTTCTCCGAGGAGAACACGGCTGCCGAGCATAAGCTCCGGGAAAGCATCCGCAACAAGGACGAGATCGGGGCACTGGCTGAATCCATCGACCGGATGGAGGAGCAGATCGAAGACTACATCACGGACATCACCCAGATCACCGCCGACCGGGAGCGCATCAGCACCGAGCTTTCCCTGGCCACCCGCATCCAGGCGGCCTTCATCCCCCACCTGTTCCCCCCCTTCCCCGACCGGCCTGAGTTCTCCCTCTACGCCACCATGGACCCGGCCAAGGAGGTGGGCGGCGATTTCTACGACTTCTTCCTCATCGATCAGGATCATCTGGGTCTGATCATGGCCGACGTGTCCGGCAAGGGCATCCCGGCGGCCCTGTTCATGATGGCCTCCAAGATCATCCTGCAGAGCTGCGCCATGCTGGGCCACGGGCCCGCCGCCATCCTGACCAAGACCAACGAGGCCATTTGCTCCAACAACCAGGAGCAGATGTTCATCACCGTGTGGCTGGGCATTCTCGAGATCTCCACGGGCAAGCTCAAGGCGGCCAACGCCGGCCACGAGTACCCGGTGATCCGGGAGCCCGGCGGCAGCTTTGCCCTGCTGAAGGACAGACACGGCCTGGTCATCGGCGGCATGAGTGGCGTTCGGTACCGGGAGTACGAGCTGCAGCTGAAGCCCGGCTCCAAGATCTTCCTGTATACCGACGGTGTACCCGAAGCGAACAACAACGCGAACGAGCTCTTCGGCGCGGATCGGATGCTGGCTGCTCTGAACGAGGACCCGGAAGCCGCGCCCGAAGAGATTTTGGGCAACGTGCGCCGGGCGGTGAACGGGTTCGTACAGGATGCGGAGCAGTTCGACGATCTGACCATGCTGTGCCTCGAATACAAGGGACCTAAGGAGGAAAAGCCCGTGAAGCAGCTGACTGTGGACGCCACGGTGGAGAACATCGCCGCGGTGACGGCTTTCGTGGAGGAGGAACTGGACGCCATCGACTGTCCCATGAAGGCCCGCATGCAGCTGAGCGTGGCCATAGACGAGATCATGGCCAACATCGCCCAATACGCCTACGACGCCGGTCCCGGCCCCCTCACCGTGCGGTTCGCCTTCGATGAGGAAACGAGGACGGTCCGTCTGACCTTCGTGGACAAGGGCATGCCCTACAACCCCCTGGAAAAGGAGGACCCGAACGTGAAGCTGTCCGCGGATGATCGTCCCATCGGCGGCCTGGGCATCTTCCTGGTGAAGAAGACCATGGACGCCATGGCCTACGAATACAAGTTCAACCAGAACGTGCTGACCATTGAGAAAAAGCTGAGCTAAGGAGGTCCGCCATGGGTCGAAAAGCCTTGGCGACGGATGCGTCCGGGTTCGTGCTGCTGAGCGATTTCGTGCCCCACGTCGTGCAGGAGATCCGCTACTACTCCACCTACAACTTCATCGGCGAGCGCATCGACGGCTACGAGGAGCCCTGCGCCCTGCTGAGTCGGGAGGCGGCCCGGGCCCTGAAGGCCGTCAGCAGCGAGATGATCGTCCAGGGGTATCGGCTGAAGGTCTTCGACGCCTATCGGCCCGTGACGGCGGTGAAGCAGTTCATCCTCTGGGGCATCGAGGACACGGATATCCGCATGAAGCCCTACTTTTACCCGGACCTCGCTAAGCAGGAGCTGTTCGCCAAGGGGTACATTGCCAAACGATCCAGCCACAGCCGGGGCAGCGCCGTGGATCTCACCCTCCTCGACATGAGCACCGGCAAGGAGCTGGATATGGGCAGCCCCTTCGATCTGTTCAGCCCCCTCTCCCACCCGGACTGCCGGGACGTGACGGAGGCGCAGTACGCCAACCGGATGCTCCTGCAGCGGGCCATGGTCCGCAACGGCTTTGCGCCAATCGACTGCAAGTGGTGGCACTTCGCTTTGGCGGACGAGCCCTACCCGGACACCTATTTCGAGTTCCCCGTCTCCTCCGCCGTGCTGCGGGGATAAGGGACGGCCGCTGTCCTTGCATCCGGTCAGAGCTAAAACGAATCCTTCGAGCCGAGAAAAAAGGTTGCAAAGCGGGGGAACAGGCGGTATACTGGGGACCATTGTGACCGGCGCGGGATCGGCTATGCCGCGGCAGGCGGCGCGAACGGCATTTCCCATCATTGTTGCAATCAGGAGGAACGACCCATGAAGAACAACCGGACCCCGGCGCTGAAGGTAGCCCAAGGCGCGATCATCGCCGCATTGTACGTGGTGCTGACCGTAATCTTCGCCCCCATCTCCTTCGGCGAGATGCAGGTCAGGATCTCCGAAGCTTTGACCATCCTGCCCATGTTCACCCCGGCGGCCATCCCCGGCCTGTTCGTGGGCTGCATCCTGGGGAACCTCCTGGGCGGCGCCATCCCGGTGGACGTGATCTTCGGGAGCCTGGCCACCCTGATCGGCGCGGTGGGCGGTTATCTGCTGCGGAAGAACCGGTGGCTGGTGCCCCTGCCCACGGTCCTCTCCAACGCTGTCATCGTGCCCTTCGTGCTGCGGTACGGCTACGGCGTGACCCTCCCCATCCCCCTCATGATGGTGTACGTAGCGGTGGGCGAGATCATCAGCTGCTACGTGCTGGGGGAGCTCCTCTGCACGGTCCTGCTCCGGCACAGGAGCATCTTCGGGCAGGAGGAAGAGAACGGGCAGGAAGCATAATTCAATTATCGTGGGGAGGATAAACGGATGAACGAACTGAAGATCAGCGAACGGTTCCGGCTGATTTGCCCCGATAGCTTTCGGATGCTGACCGAAAAGGAGATCGCCAAGCTGAATACCCTGGGCGCAGGCGAAAGCCTCTTTCTGACCGACGAGGCGGATCACATCGTCGCGTCCATCGGCTGGAAGGACGTGAGCGCCTTTGCCAGCCTGCTGCTGCATCTCGTCAGCCCCATCAGCAGCGTGGAGGCCAGCGTCAGTCGGGCCATGGCCCCCTACGGCTATCGGAAGGAGACCATGCTGGAGCGGCAGATCGGCCATCAGCCGTCCAAGGGCTTCCGCTACACCTACACCGCCGGGGACACCCCCATGGTGGGCGAATCCTACGTGATCCGGCAGGGCAAGTCGCTGACCTTCTTCCACGGCTACCTGCGCGCCAGTATGCGGGAGAGCAGTCTGCCCCTGTGGCAGGAGCTTTTGGACGGGGTACAGCCTCTGTAAGAACCGGCAAAAGGATATGCAAAAGCAGCGGACGATCGTCCGCTGCTTTTTTTGTTTGAATCGGGATCAGCTCTTTCGGGTGATCTTGGTCTTTCGGCCGTCGGGGGTCTGGATATAGGTGTTGTCCAGCTGGACCCGAAGACTCTCCCGAAAGGCGGCCACGTACTCCTTGCGGAGGGCGTCCCGCTCGGCCATCTCCTCTTCGGTCAGAGGAACGCCGCTCTTGTACTTCTTAGCCAGCTCGTTGAGCCGCAAAATGCGTTCGTCGGTCATGGCTTATTTGCCCATGGCGGTTTTGAACTCTTCCCAGGCGCTGTTGTAGAGCTCGATATCGGTGCCCAGATCGTGATACACGCCGCAGCGGGCCAGCGTCTCGTCCGAGGGGTTGAAGGTCTCGTTGGCGGCCAGCTCCTCGTCCATCCGGTCCATGGCGCCCTGGTTGGGGGTGGAGTAGTAGATGAACTCCGTGTTCCGGGCGGCGAGATTGGCGTCGTTCAGGAAGTTGATGAAGGCGAGGGCCGCGTCCACGTTCTTGGCGGTCTTGGGGATGACCACGTTGTCGAACCAGACGTTGCTGCCTTCCTTGGGGATCACGTAGGCCAGATCCTCGTTCTCCTCCATGCAGAGGATGGCGTCGCCGGCGTAGATCACGGCGAGGGCCGCCTTGTTGTTGATCATGGACGCCCGGATGTTGTCGGTGCCCAAGCCCTTCAGCAGGGGGATCTGCTTGATGAGCTCCTCCTTGGCCTGATTCACCTCATCGGGATTGGTGCTGTTCATGTCGTAGCCGAGGCGCAGCAGGGAAACGGCCAGAGCGTCGCGGACGGAGTCATACTGCCAGATCTTCTCCGCGTACTTCTCGTTCCAGAGGATGTCCCAGCTGTCCACTTCCTCGTCCACCATCTTGGTGTTGTAGAGGATGCCCACGGTGCCCCACATATAGGGCAGGGAGTACTTGTTGCCGGGATCGAAGGTGTTGGTCACCTCGTACATACGGTCGGCGATGTTCTTGCTGTTGGGGATCTTGCTCATATCCAGGGGCATGAGCAGATCGTCCTTGATGAGCTTTTCGATGATATAATCGGAGGGGAAGCACATATCGTAGGGGTTGTCCGCAGAGCGGAGCTTGATGAGCATCTCCTCGTTGCTGGTCATCTCGGTATAGTTCACCTTGACGCCGGTCTCCTGTTCAAAGAGGCTGATGAGCTCTGGATCGATGTATTCGCCCCAGTTCAGCACGTTGAGCTCGCCGCCGATCTTGTCGTACTGATCGCCGTCGGCGAAGCTGTAATCCGCCTCTTCCTCCTCAGCGGCGTCCTGCTTCTTGCAGGCCACGCAGGAGAGCACCAGCAGAGCACACAGCAGCAAAGCAAGCCATTTTTTCATTTCATTTTCCTCCCTTATCCTTCAGTTTCACTTTCCTGTTTTGGATCTCGTACTCCCGCTCCTTGGCGATGCGCCTGAGGTTCACCACCAGCAGCAGCGTCACCAGCGGGATAAATATCACCGTAGCCAGGGCCGGGTTCACACCCTTCGCCCCACGGGCTGCGGAGTAGATGTAGACGGACAGGACGCTCTTGAGGTCGCTGACGAAGTAGCTGACCACGAAGTCGTCCAAGCTCATGGTGAGGGCCATGACGAAGCCCGAGGTGATGCCCGGCATGATGTCCGGGATCACGGCCTTGAAGAGAGCCTGCATGGGCGAGCACCCCAGGTCCATGGCCGCCTCGTAGAGCAGGTCGGAACTCTGCCTAAGCCGGGGCATCACGGAAAAGATCACGTAGGGGATGCTGAACGAGATGTGGGCGATCAAAAGCTTGGCAACGTCCCCCACCTGTTTCAGGCTCAGCTTCACCAGCAGCGTGTTCACGAAGGCGAAGAGCATCATGAACGTGATGCCGGTGACCAGATCCGGGTTCACCATGGGCAGCTGGGACGCGTTCAAGATCAGGTTCCGGGGCCGCTTCTTCATGCTGTAGATGCCGATGGCCGCCGCCGTACCGATGAGGGTCGCCAGGATGCTGGTGATGCCCGCTACCTCCAGGGTGAGGAGCAGGGCCTGCCCCGCCTCGCCGGTGAACAGGGTGGTGTAGTTGTGAAGGGTGAAGCCCTTCCATGCGCCCAGATTGGCGTAGCTGATCCGCCGCCCCGTGGAGAAATCGTTGAAGGAGAACACGATCAAATACAGGATGGGGATATACAGGAACAGGATCATCAGCGCCAGATATACGTATTTGAAGGAACGAGACAGCTTTTTCACCACATCTGCCCTCCCTGTTTCTGATCCTTGTCGAACCAGTTCATGATAATCGTGGACACCACCACGCAGATGAGCAGGATGATCGAGAGCGTGGAGCCCACGGCGTAGTCCCCCTGGCCGGACAGGGTCTTGAACGCCAGCTCGATCTCGTTGCCGTACAGGTAGTACTTCCCGTTGCCGATGAGGGCGGGCACGGTGAAGGCCGTGATGGCGGGAATGAACACCATGGTGATGCCGGACACGATGCCGGGCACGGACAGGGGCAGCACCACCCGCAGGAAGGTGCGGATGCTGTTGGCGCCCAGATCCCGGGCCGCCTCCAGCAGGGACTTATCCAGCTTCGCCAGGGTGTTGTAGAGGGGCATGATCATGAACGGCAGGAAGTTGTAGACCAGGACCATGAGCACCGCCGCCTCCGTGCCGGTGAGCGTGCCGTTCTTCATGCCCAGCAGGTTGGGCAAAAAGTACTCGAGGATGGCCTGCCAAGCGTAGGTCCTGAGCACGAAGTTCATCCACATGGGCACGAAGAAGAGCACCGACAGGAACCCCGCCACGGTCTTGTTCATGTTGGACAGGATATAGGCGATGGGGTATCCGAGGAGCAGGCAGATCAGCGTGGTTTTGAAGGCCATGACCACGCTGGTCCAGAGGATGTGCCATTTGCCCGCGTCGCTGAGGGTGCCCCAGGCCTTGGTGATGGTCCACTCGCCGCCCACGTTCACCGCATAATAGAAGATGAACAGCATGGGCGCTACGATGAACAGGATCATCCACACGATATAGGGATAGGCAAAGAACTTGCGCTTCATGAGCGTTACTCCTTCTTGTCCGTCAGGACGAGGTCCTGGGCGTCCACCAGGATGCCCACCTCCTCGCCGTCCTCCATGAACTCCTCGGAATGAGCGATCCAGTCGTTCTCCTCGCAGGATACGGTGATCTGATAGTGGGTGCCCAGGAACATGCAGCTCTTGATGGTGCCGGTGAGCTTGGCGTCCTGAGGATTCACGATCTGCACCTTCTCGGGGGCGATCTCCACCATGGCGATCTCCTTGTTCTCGTAGCCCTCGAGAGCGTTGGCGGCGAAGCCCACGTTGTCGATGTAGATCATGCCCTCGCCGGGCCAGACCTCGGCGTCGAAGATGTTGCTCTCCCGGGTCTTCTTCATGACGTGGATGGCGTCGGGGGGAATGGAG
>Ga0310697_10003029_pt1 | contig 17240 bp, 22 predicted proteins | sample 172DNAGHGlowgp2_FD_203883 | JGI IMG/M metagenome (GOLD analysis project Ga0310697, IMG submission 203883) | Sheep rumen microbial communities from Palmerston North, Manawatu-Wanganui, New Zealand - 1728 DNA GHGlow gp2 (v2) (version 2) | ecosystem: Host-associated > Mammals > Digestive system >... | reverse complement strand
TTGATGCTGTTGTCTGATGGTGCATTCTAAGCTGCCTTGTTCACTTCCATCAGATTCACTTGTACAAAGTGGGAATCACCACCTTCTATGTAAGGCAGATCAATTTCCTTCCTGATCTCATTGCAGCTGACCACACCGATATTGAAAAGGGTGTTGTAGTAGTTGGCTAGGCTTTGCTTGTCTGCCCTAAGAAGCCTGGATGTGTCAAACCTGACATCAATGCCTTCTTTCTCTGATGGCTTGTACAACTTCCTTTCAAACTCCAATTCTATCTTTTCAAGCATTGGTGATAGTGTATCAGTCAGGAAGGAAAGGTTTGTGGCTTCTACTGTGCTATAGCTGCTTTTGGACAAGTCAAATGCCTTCACCGGACTGACTCCAAAGAATCTGCAAATATCAATCACATTGAACTGCCTAGTTTCCAATAGTTGTGCATCAGTTGGGTTCACTGTGATGGGCTTGAAGTCCATATTTCCTTCAAGTACTGCCACACCATTGGGCTAGCCAGTAGAAGGGCTAAAGGCAGTCTGCCAACTTGATTTCAAATCTTGCTTCTGCTTTGTGGTCAGGGTGCTTTGTACTGTCAGGATACCAGCCAGGTTTGCGCCACCCTTGAAGAATCCTGAAGCGTGTGCTTCACTATCAGCTGCCAACCCCAAGGTATTCTTTGCGTGTGCAAGTGTACTAATACCATTGATTCCATCATAGCTGAAGTTAAGAATATGAATCATATTGCAAGCCTCAATCACATTGGATATGCCCAAAACACTATAGGCAATGTTATCCTTCAGGGTCTTTGGCGGTATGACAGTTACCCAATCTGATGGGATGTAGTGCAGGGCAATGGCATTGCCTTCACCATCCCTTTCTATAAAGGCATACCCATTGCCTTTAAGCAGGGTGGATGTCACCAAAGTTTTGATGAAGGTAAATCTGGTCATTCTACTATTGGGTTCAAAGTTCAGTAACCTATAGGTGGGATGGCTTGTAAACCTCATCTTGTAGCCTGATGCATCAAGCTTGAATGGTTCAAGTGGCAGCTATGCCACAGAATCAGAAATCACTTCCACACACCTATACACAGTAGATAGCAGCAATGCCTTGTTAGTAGAATAAGCACCTATGCCATTGTACATCAGGTAGTCAAAAGTGCTACTTCTTTCTTCAGCATCAGTCTTGCTATTTTTACTAAACCATTTAAAATTATTGAATAACATATATTTTAGTAATTTATCTGATGTTTATTAAAAATTCACTATATTTGCAGCCGATTATAAACCATTAATACCTATAGAATATGAAAAGAATATATTTGTTTATCGTTGCGTTAATAATGTGCTTTGGTTCTATGGCTTATGCACAAAGTTCAAAAACCTGCTATCAGCAAGCTGCACAATATGAGCAACAGGCTCAACAGTATGAACAACAAGCACAACAATTAGAAGCGAAAATAACCCAAATCAAGAATTCACAGAATACTAACAAGAATTCTCAAGCTGTTCAACAAACAATTGATCAGTATAAGATTCAAGCTCAACAATGTAAGAAGAATGCTCAAGAATGCCGCAACAAAGCGGCTAACCTAAAAAGGCAGGGCGATTCTCTTGCAAAGGATGGTAAGTAGAGCTTAAATTGTTATTATTTCATTGGTATAATGGGGTGTGCTTAGGTACACCCCTAATGCTTGTATCATACTGATAGCCCCATCAATCTTCTTTTCCTTGATTGACTTATTGGGCTTTACATTACCATTATGGTCTGACTTTAGGCTGACATTCCTGAAGCACCATCTTGTTATTTCGTTATTCTCAATAACTGCCCTTCCTGATAATATCAGCCTTTCCATTTCCCTTGTGGGTTTGTTAAAGTTGCCCAGGTTCTATGGGTACTACTCCAAGGGCAATCCTTTTTCAGTTGCATCAATAGCCCACTAGGTACTATTGTAGGGATCATAACCGACTTTCTGGATACATACCTAGTTACTATATGCCATCATATCATTTGTGATATAGTCATAGTCAGTAACATTGCCTTCAGTTATCTTCAGTAGCCCCATCTGCTTCCAGTACTTGTATAGTTCCCTATCAGGCTTTTCCCTTAGGGCAGATTCAGGCAAGTAGTAGTCAGTCCTGAAGTAGTAAGTGCCATCATCCACTATCATATAGCTTACAGCGGTAAGGTCAGATGTAGCAGCCAAATCCACCCCTACATAGCAGGGCTTATCCTTCAAGGCATCCCAATCTATCTTCTTGCTAGCCTTCACCAAGTAGGTTTCAGGTAGCCACACTTCTGAGGTGTCACACCATAGATTTAGGGTCTTTGTTTTCACACCCACTTCTTCTGATGGGTTGTTAATGGCACTTTGCACTTGTTCCCTGATGTACTTCCTGGTTACTGTCACATCTAGGTTTGGCGCACACTTTACCCAATTTTTTTCCTCAGTCCAATCATCTTCTTCATCTAAGCAGTAGATGGCAATAAACATACTATCATCTTCTTTCAAGCCATTCAGTACATCTATAGCGGTACTTCTAAGCTTGTAGCAGGGAAGTGTTTTATCAAAGCCAGCGGTTGTGATTGTGCAAAGATGGGGATTCTGGCGCATACCCATAGATGATTTGATTACATCCCTTACCTTGCTATTCTTTGCCGAATGGTATTCATCAATAAGACCAAATGATGCATTGAAGCCATCAAGCTTGGAATCATCAGCTGCAAACACTTTCAGTTTGCTATTGTTCAAGTCCAATAGAATGGAATCCCTATAGGCTTTCAGATACTTTGCCTTGGGATCCAGCTGCCTAGTAAAGGTACTGCAAAACGAAAAGGCAATCTTAGCCTGATCTTTGCTATTGGCTGCTAAATCCACTTCAGCACCATCTTCCCCATCAGCTATCAAGAAGTAGATGCACAAGGCAGCTGCCAGGGCTGTCTTTCCTTGCTTTCTGCTAATTTCAATGTAGCTGCTACTGAACCTTCTATTATCAGTTCCTTTCCAGTACCATCCAACTATATTGGCTACTATGAATGCTTGCCAATCTTCAAGGATAAAGTTCTTTCCTGAAGATTTGCCAGTAAAGTGTTTCAGGGTGCTGATGAAGTTAATGGCATTGTCCACCACATCTTCCTTGAACTCCAAATCATTCCTTTTCAAATCAGCTTGAAATCTCGCTACTGCCAGCTTTATGTTTTCACCAACAACTATCTTTCCTGAAGTCACATCATCACAGTACTTATAATATGGTTTCATATTTAGTTCCTTTCAAATACTCCCTGCAAAAGAATCCCTTCCTAGGTTCATAGTCATTGAAGATGGGGCATTTCTTATAGACAAACACATTATTTGCCCATCTGCATAAATCCTTCTGATATGGGGTTTTCTCTTGGGGGTTATCATAATCCTTGTAAGGCATCACATAAGGTAGGATATTGTACTTCTACAAGGTATATATTCTATCTAAATCCTGTTCTATGGTGCTATTGAACCCCACCAACACATAGCATCTAAGCTTATAGGGTTTAATATGGGTAACTAGATTGGCTAATAGTGGTTCCAGGTTATCTTGTGGATTATCCCAAGCTATAAAGATTGATTTCTAAATCTTCAGCTTGTTCAGGGCTTCTGCTTGTTCATCGGTCAAAATCCGCAAATCCACTCCCCTGAAGTTGATGGGTTGCTTCTATTCTGCTAGCCATTCAATGTGCTTCTGCCAATCAGGGGAAGCAAAGAAATTGTTATCCAGTACATCAATCCACTTGCCCCTAGGGTTCAGTCTTACTGGTTTAACTGAATGGATATAGCCTTCTTTCTTGTTCACCAGACAGAACTTGCACTTTCTGATGCAGCCCCTAGATAGAAACACTAAGGAGTAGTCACAATCAGGGTATAGGCTATAGTCTAAGGTGTCGCTATTTTCAATCTCATTAGGTAGGGCTTTCATTATGTCATAGCCAGTACCCCCTTTAACCAAGCTATCAGTCTGAAGTCCTGAATAGTCATAGTCAGGTGTGAAGGTGAATATCTTGCTGGAATAAACCACATCATACTGATGGGATTTATCCACCCATTCTACCTAGTGCCTTTGCACTTTGTGATAAGCACTAATCTTCATCAGGGCAAAATTGGGATAACCCTTGTAACCATCAACATCTATCAGTCCTACTCGCATATCTTCACTATATGGTCACACAAATTAGGTGGGTACATACTTCTTGCTGCTTTACCCATCACTCCCTGAAGCCCGGTTCTACTTCCTCTAGGTGCTGCCTGATGACATTTGTCACCATTCTTACACGGAGGCAGAAAGGCAGGGTTAGGATGGTTGGTGAAAATGTGGGTTCTTTTTTGATATGGGAAACCATATTTGCAGTAGGTTATCATATACTTGGGTATCCCCTGCATATAATCCATTGAACACAACCCACCCACTGGGTTTTCAATGAAGTAGTACTTTGGCTTCAGCTGCCTGATTAACTCCAAAGCGTGTTTGTTTACCTTATCACAATATCTAGCATAGTCGGTGATGGGATCCAAATTGCCAGTCACCTTATTCTTGGTTCTATGTTTGCTGATGGCAGCTAAAGAAAAGGTGGTACAGTCAAAAGCAGCCCATATCACATCAGGCTAACCAAACTTTTCAAGTATCATTTCAGGTGTCACCTTCAGTACATCTATATGCAAGGAAGAAGGGAAAGATTCATCCCAATCTATGGTAAAGCATTCGTGACCTTTAGCCCTGAAAGCATTGCTCATACATTCTGAACCTGAAAACAATTCTAGTACCTTCATTGTTGCTCCTTTAAGAATGAAAGAATATGAGCAACCACATCCACCGTCCAACCATCACCCAACACATCAAACGCATCTTTATCTGAAAGCATACTACAATAACCTTCAGGTAGGGTTTGAAGCCTTTCTCTTTCCACCCTGGTTAGATAGCGCACACCATCAAACACACCATTTTCACAAACAATGTCCTTTGCTGCCATCCCCTTGAAGTGTCTATCAAAATAATCCCTGCATTCCTCATAGTGTTCACGATCTTTGAAGATAAGGGTAGTAAATCCCAATGTGCTTCTATGGTACATCTTTACTGGGGTAGTCAATGGTCTGGAATCACTCACCAAAAGGCATCTTGACTTAGGAAGTGGGCTGTAGCCTGATTCCAAAATGTCATTTAGCTAGATGTTCCTATCATCAGGCAGCACTACACTTGGTATGTTTGTCCAATAAAGTCTAGGTCTGCTTTGTGCCGATAGCAATTTGCTATTAATGGCTAATGGCTCAACCCCCAGTAGTTCACTTATCTTTGTCTAGTCTGCCTTCTTCATCTTCACATTCTCCAATAGGAAGTATTTGGGTTTTACTTCTTGAAGCAACCTAAGGTAATGATAGAACAAGCAGCTTTTATCACCATCTAATCCATCCTTCACTAGATTGGCATTGCTGAAATCCTAACAGGGGCTACCACCAATCATCAAATCAATCTTGGGCAAATCATCTGCCTTCACTTGGGTTACATCACCTATCTGGATTGTGTCAGGATAGTTGGCTTGTGCCACCTTGATGGCAATGGGCTTTATCTCGCTTGCATAGTATCTATCAACTTTTATCCCAACCCTTTCAAGTGCCACCCTGCCACAACTGATACCATCAAATAAACTCAGCACAATCATTGCTTTCTGCTTTTAATGAAGGTTTCAAGGGGTGATTCCTCACTATTGGCATCATCTAACAAAGGCAACTTGCTTCTTGACTTTGCAGTCAGCCCAAATTCAGTCATTACTTTCAAAGCCTACGTTTGTGCATCTCTTCCTATTTTAACCGCTGGGTGTTCAGCTATATTCCCACGATCACTAGTGATTGTCAGTCCTTCTTGTTCAACTATCTTGCTTGCTTTGATGAATGTACTGTAGTTGTAAGCCAACATCTATAGGGCTGCATCATCAACATCTTCTATGATGCCATTATCTTCTAGCATCTGAAGCACATTCTGCATATATGCTCTGGCTTCAGGCTCTAGATTCTCAGGTATTGTAAAACTTATCATAATATCGTTTTTTAGTTATACAATTTTTTGTTAAACAAGGCTGATATAAGTAACTTACTATTACCACTATTAACGATTGACTAAGAATGTATTAACTATGCGTTAAGCCCCTTGCGTACATCAAATATTATGTGTAAATTTGCAGAAAATTTAAGGATAATATGCAGATGAAAAGCACAAAAAGCAAAATCATTGGTTTTAGACCTACCCCTAGGTAGGACTTTGAATTGGACAACATTTGCAGGGAACTGAAGGTAAAGAAATCCTCATTGATCAGGTATCTGCTTGAGGACTTTATTAACAAGTACTTAAAAGCAAAAGGTTATGAATAACTGGGACAAGTATAGAAGGATGTAGTGTAACATAGACAAGGCAATGCTGAATGCAGCGGTAACCAGCCTGATGATTACACATTACAAGCAGCTAAGTATTGAGTTGGTCAAAACCCCTGAGGATGGGGATGTATTTAATGACACCTATCTGAAGTTGACCTACAAGTATAACCCTGATAAGGACTTCAGGGAGCAATTCAGGTGGGTTTTCAACCAGTTGAAAAGCGCATATTCCAGGGATGATAGATGTGGTCACTTCTACCATCTGAATGAAGAAAGGGTCACCATTCCTGACTTCATTAAGGATGCTGAAGAAGTGCCTGATACGGAAGTGGATTTAATCTCTAAACTGAAAGCGGTATGCCATATATAGTAAAACCCAAGGTAAAGCCTATCAGGAAAGTGAATGTAGAGGATAGGCAGAAGATATATCAGTCTGCCCGGTGGCAAAGGTTGAGGATGGCAAAGCTGATGGAGTAGCCACTGTGTGAAATATGCCTAGCCAAAGGCATCATCACCCCAGCAGAAGATGTCCACCACAAAGATGGCTTCCTGAACTATGAGGGGCTAGATAGAATATGGAAAGCCTTTGACTTCAGTAACCTAATGTCAGTCTGCAAGTAGTGCCACGCTTCACTCCACAAGAATGGTAGAACCAATGGCTAACGCACAATAATTAGTTGTTACAAATATTCTTACATCATTCCGTTGAACTTACTTACTGAAAGAAAAGCACTAACAATTAGTAAAACTAATGCAGCTTGATTAGTAGCAGGTTTACACCCATTATGTGCATTGTGAATGGATATAACTTTGCGATGTAAACACATCAAGGCCAGTCGTATAGCGGTTATTACAACGGTCTCTAACACCGTAGCCCCCTGAAGGCGTAAACCTAGGTTCGAATCCTAGCTGGCCTACACTTTAATATAAAATTTTATAGTTTATGACTGAAGTTAAAAAATTGTTCTTAAGAGGCTTGATGAGGTTGAGCCTTGAGTTTGTGGACTTGGTTTGGCGGCTTGCTGCCCGTTGGGGGTATCGTGATAGCCAAACTACCCTAGATTGGTTGGATGCCTTGAACATAATCAGCGTTGGTGGTTGATGTGGACAAGGGAGAAAATGTAAAAATTTGGTATAATTGAAAAATAAAAAATCCCGTAATCCGTTATTGAAATGAGAGAGTTTTTTTACAACAAACAAGGAAGAATGATTAAGGTCTATCGGTTTGATGAAAACTGCCAGTATGTGGGGGATGATCCCAACTTCAAGGTAATCCCTGCTGGCTATATCAACAAAACAGTATGTGGCTGCGGATTAACTTCTGTTGCCATTGAGAGTGCCGAAAACTGCGTTATTGCAGTTCCTAATGTTGCCTTGGTTGAAAACAAGGTCAGGCAGTATTATAACACACAATACCAAGACAACCCTAAGACTACCTATAAAGTCAGGCAAAGATTCAAAGGGGAAGTGTTCGGTGTTCTTGAAGGTGTTGATAAGGAAGACATAGATAAATACATTGAACGTGTGAAGAAAGCAGGTACACCCATAAAGATTATGGTTACCTATGATTCCTTGTTCAAGTGCGATGTTTACCTTGATGACTGCCATCTTATTATTGATGAGAGCGATAAGCTAGTAAGCTATCAGGCAATGAAAGCCACTAGCAAGAAGGCTACTGATGATTATGATGCAATTACTAGGTTATATATGTTCGCCGATAGGTACAAAGATACGGTATCGTTTATAAGTGCAACACCTATTGAAGTGGCTTTCCTCCCTGCTTTCGTTTCCAAACTTGACCAAATTGAACTTCAATGGTCAAATGTCACCCAAATAACCCCAATCACCCTGAAAAGGCAGCACCCATATACTGCCCTTCAGAATGAAATCATCACCCCCATACAAAAGGATGGCAAAGTAAGCTTGGGGGATCGAGAGTTTTCTAAGGTGATTGTGTTTATCAACTCTGTTGAAACAATCACAAAGATTGCCCGGGAATGTGTTATCGATCCTGATGATATGGCGATCCTTTGTGGTGATAATAGTAGAAATGCCCTGAAGATAAGGGGCTACAATGCATTGCACACTTATAATAAACTACCTAGATTCACCTTCATTACTTCATCTGGATTCCAGGGGATAGACCTAGAAGATGATGAGGCTATGAATGTTGTAGTAAGTAGCACTAATAAGTCTTACCAAATGATTGACTTGGAAACTGATTTAATCCAGGCTACTTCTAGGCAGAGGTTAAAAAGCAATCCCAACTATGACAGGTATGTCTTTATCTATGATGAAAATCCCTTTGAGAAGTCAGAAGAGGAACTTATGGCTGAGCTTGATGAGGTCAAAAAGAGAATCATAAATAATTGCGAGTCTCTGAAGCGGTTGAGACACCCTGAAGGTAGCGGTCTGATTAACAATCTTAAAAGCAGGGCTGATTTTAATTACACAGCTGAAACCTTCAGGCAAAGCGAGGATTTTGTTAAATTCACATCCTTTACCAGGGATAAAGAATTTGTTTTCAATGATAATGTGTACCAAGCATATAGGTATAGAATCATTAAAACAAGACGGGCTTATACTGAGGGGCTAACAGTAGTGTCCAACGAACTAAAAGTGACACCAATAGTTATCCCTGAGCCACAAGAAAACCGAAAACTTAGCTTCTATTCTCTACTGAAAAAATTCAAGGCACAACTAGCAGGGGTTGCAGTAACCTTTGATGATGAAGAGATGGCTGGTGACAACTATAAACTGATACAAGATTTTTATGATGTGTATCACAAACTTCCTGGTAACCCCACTTATGCTAAAAGAATGATAGCACATAAGGGGTGCGAAGAAAAGCAATATATAATTGACCTTCTTGCTCCTTTTCAAGAAGGGGAAGAGTACCCAGCACAGTTTATTAAGGATCATATAGCCAAAGTGTATTTGGACTATGGCATAAACTCCTTTGGCAAGAAACCGAACAAAGCAGCCAAGCCTACTGACCTTTGTACTTTTGGGGTTGAGGTGAGAAAGAAGAAAAAAAGTATTATTTTTTATGAGATAACCAAGATGCCTGACCTGGATTGATATGGATAAGTTTCAGATAGATGAGTAGGAAGGGCGGGGACTGCTTTGTTCCTTCCTTCAGAAGTATGCTAAGAAGATAGACTTTACCCAAGACAAATATTGCCCGGTTGATGTTTTCTTTACGTTCCAGGACAACAGAAAAGCAGTAGGGGAAATCAAGGTCAGGGCTAAGAAGTATCAGGGATACTATACCCACCTGATTGAACTTAGAAAGTTAATGGCATTGGAAGATGCTTGCAGCCAACAGCATCTAGATTATGGATTCTATTTCAATTTCTTTGGAAATGACACACTATATATCTATAATATCAGAGATATAAGGAGGTATGGCTACCATAGTTCTGGAACCTATAACTAGACCACAGCAGTAGCATCAGAAAAGGTGCTGAAGTAGATGGTTGAAATCCCCACAAGGTATGCAACTAAATTTATTCTGAAGGAGGATAAATGGTATAAGGAAAAGTGATTCAATTAGCCCCACCTTAGTTTAACTACCAGGGTGGGGCTTTATTATGTTATTTTTGGTTCTTGTGAAGAACGTAAAAGAATATAGCTAGAGTGAAAGCAGAAAACAAAGAACAAAGATTGGTGATTACATTAAATGCAGTATAAATCTGTTGGGATTTTTCATAGTCCATATCTTCTGGAACCAATTTGATTACTTCAAGATTCAGTAAAAGGTAAAAAATGGTTAGTAATATAGTAATAATTGCACCGATCATACCTAAAAGTGTTGCTGATTTGATTTTCATAGTTGTACTGTTTTATAGCCCTAAAGCATCGTTAATATCTTTATCTTTTATGCCTGTCGTTTGAGATGGTGTGTTAGTTGATTGATTATTTGAATTAAGCTTTTTGTTTAGCATAACTAGCCCCCATATAATAAAGGGCAACCCAATTACATAAACAATGAATTCAGTTATATCATAATAATCAATAAACGAATCTAGTTCTTCAGAAAAAGGCATAAAAACCTCACTTGCTGAAGAATACTTATCTCCTGCAAATAGCCAGTACAGGTTGATAACCAGCCATATTCCACATCCAATAATCCACCATTTTGTATTATCAGACAAGTTTGCTTTGATGGTTGGTATCTCAACTACTTTTTTGCCACTTTCTGCTATTGGCTTGACTTCGGCAGAAGTGCTAGTGGAAATATCCTCTTGATTACCTCCACAATGCTGACAATACTTTGAATCATCAGCAATTTGTTTACCACAATGTTTGCAATACATATTTTCAGTTATTTAAGTTGTTATTTTTTGTTCTTTGCGCCAGTTAGTATAGCACCTAACACAAGAATGCCAAAAGCAATAGGAAAGCTATATATAGCAGTTTTTGTTATCCCTGCTTTATATTCATCTTGTCTAATCCAAGTAAGCGTGTCTTGATAGTCACCCCCAAACAGCATCCCTGGGTCATAGGCACTACTACCAAAATAATGCTCTGTATCATAGGGTTTTGAATCCTCATACCTAATGGCTGCATACCCTAAAGTGCAACATACACAAATAACTACTGACCACAAAAAAATGGCTGCTAATCTATTTCCTTTTTGGGGAACAGTTTTAGCGCCTTGTGGTTTTGTTATTTTTTCGTTAGTTGGGCTAGGTGTGGGCGTGGATGATCCTTGGTTTGATGAATCAACAACACCATTCCCACAATACTTACAGAATATGGAATCATCTGCTATTTCCTTTCCACAATGCTTACAATACATATTATTAGTAGATATCAGTTATTAATAAATCATTCTCCTGACACAAAGTCGCCATTTAGCCATTCTTCACACATTGAGATTAAAGTATTATCCATACACTTTGGACAAAACCTTGAATTGCTATGCCGATATTTAGCATTTGTGTACCCTCTATCTTTAACAACTCCATTTTCAATAGCTTTGCAATTTGGTGTAGAATGATACACAAAGTATTGTCTTATTGGATAACCATAAGAATTTCTGCCTTCTGACATTTCTTCAGCATAAAAGTGATCTCCATTACCTTTGGGATTCTCTTTTGCTGCAATAATTGTTTCATACCAAGCTGAAGTTTCAGCCTTGCCTTGATCATAGCCCTTATTGTGACCCCAGAAATAGCCACCACAAACGCTTGCTGCTATTACTGCAAAAACTACCAGCCCTTTTATGATTGTCTTCTTGTCAATTTCTATAACCATAATAGTCCAGATTAAATAGTTAAACAATTAAAGCAATATTGATAATCTATTTGTTCAATAGTCTAGTCTGCCTTAGCCCGGAAATTTGCCATACTTTTCCCAAATCTCAGGTTCTTCCAACCCCCTAAGATAGCCTAACACAATCAAAGGATGATGCTTTCTTTTTATCTCATCTATTGTCAGATATGAATAATGCCGCCAAGATCCCCAGATATAACCTTGGGTAAAAGCATCTATGGCATCTTTTTTCCAATTATTTGGATTAAATCTATATATTATTCCATCCAAAATATGGTCTTCTTGATACTCTGCATATAGTATTTTTACTGCTTCTTCCGCTTGCTTTGCTTTAATATTTCTTTCCCATTCAAGTCCTCTTTTTCTTTTGGCTTCTTCTAGTTCTTCTTTTACAATCTCTAGTGGAGTTTTGGGTTTTGGCTCTAACAATTTATTTATTCTATCTTTTTTATGTTTTTTAGCCCAATCCTTGTAGCAGGCATTAAGAAACCAAATAACAAATACAATTATCGCCAACACAATAAGACCCAAGATTGTTTTACCATCAATAGCTTCAGGTCTTTTGTATGTGTCAGAATCTTCATAATAATCATATTGTGTCTGAGCAAATATAGATGCTTTTATTATAAAGAAGTAAATCCCCAAAAGTATTTTCTTCATATCCTCGTTATTTCATTAGTTATGTAGTTCACTATCTTAATTGGTTTACCTTGTTCTTTGGCATAGTCAATAGTGTACTTAGTACCCCTACTAGAACCATCCCAAAAGGCAATCAGGCAATCACATTCTTCAACTATCAGCTTATTCCTTACCAAGGGTGCAGTTCTGCCATACTTGTCATACTCAGGAAGGAATTCTATCAGCTTCAGGTTGTGCTTTTGTGCAAACTCCCTAGCATAGGTATCAGCACCCCTGGCACCACCTGATACAATGGTATCAGGGATGTACTTTAGATATGCTTCTATATCTATTGGTGGGCAGGTTCTGGAACCTATTATTGCTAGTTTCATTAATTAACTATAAGTTTTGGTTTTCTTGATGTGGCCCTAGGAATTTATCTCCATTAAGATGAATCATATGGTCAGGATTATCTGCTATCCAAACTTCAGTTTCCCAAGCGAGTTCAGCCACAAATTTTTTGAACACACCCCTATCAAGGAAAGCAGTAATAAAAATCTTACCTGATGATACATTCCTTGTCATCTCAGATATTTCAATGATACGCTTTGGATTCATTGGTCCAACTGAATCAACTGCTTCAATAAAATAGATCCAATCCTTTTCTTCTCTATATAGTACCACATCAGGCATCTTATCGTGTAACGTGATTTCAAAACCAAGTTGGGCTAGTTTTACTACGTCTTTATGTAAATCACGCTTATCAGAATCTCCAACATATAAGCATTCTGAATGTGGTGCAAATCTAGGGGCGAATTGTTCTATTATTGCTTTTTGTAATTGATTGTGTCTGCCTGGGCTAAAAGTGAAATCCTTGCCATTTATTTTTACTGGCATTCTTTGAACAATTTTTTTAGATGAATACTGTTCTATCAAAGATTCGTGTGAAGCAATAAACTTATCTAAAAAGTTTGTGTCAAGTGCTAAATTCTGAACCACTAGTAAAAACTCATCAGTAACCCTATACCGATATGCAGGGCTATTGGTCGCTTTTCCGTTGTCTTCAATAATGGCAGCATTTCTAAAGTGGTGCATTGCATCTTTCCTTATTGATTCCCTTGTGTTCTCAGCATAAGTAGTGCCATAAGAATCATTCATAAAGATGATCATATCGTGAATGCGAATCCAATCATTAGAAGCCGATTCCCAACTATCTTCACGTTTCAAATGAAGTAAAGCCAATAATGAGTAACAACATAAGTCATTTTGTTGTCTTTTGGGCATACCAATTCTAACTAGCAATTCTTTGATTGCTGCTAATTTGTTTAATGGGTCAAAATAATAAGGAAACAATTCTAGCATTTTGTCATTATAATATTGGTTCGTATGTCTTATTGATCATTGAAATCTCATCAGGTTCTCTATCAGGTGCATTATATGCTTCCTTCAATGCTAAAGCTAACTTATATGCCAAAATGGGCGGTACAGCATTTCCTATTTGAGTGAATTGCTGCGTTTCATTGCCTGAAAACTCAAAGTAATCAGGAAAACTCTGTAGTCTGGCAGCTTCTCTTTGGGTTATTCTCCTTCTTCTTCCATCAGGTAGTTTCACCCTTTGCATATCACTAGTAGCACCTGCTAAATTTCTGCAAGTAAGAGTCCTTGCTGGTCTATCAGGGTATAAATCCCTTGGATTAATACAATGGGATTTAGCTTCATAAGCAGCAATGTATCTATCTTGTGCTGGTGTAAGGAAATGGCTATTCTCATCAAAGTTGTTCATTAAATCACCAATTGCTTCCCCTACAGTCACCTTGGTAGTTTCAATCTTAGGGTATGTAAAATTAGATTTATAGCCAACTGTAATAAGCCTTTCCCTATTCTGTGGCACACCATAGTCTTTAGCATTCAGGATTTTATAAACTACTAAATAGCCCAATTTCCTTAGTTCTGAAACAACTAATTCAAAATACCACTTATGCCTACCTAGTAAATTTGCAACATTTTCAAATAGGAATACCTTGGGCTGGATCCTTCTAACTGCATCTATGAAGATGGGGAATCCATCTCTAGCATCTTCCATACCCTTTTGATTGCCGATTCTGCTAAATGGCTGACAAGGTGGTCCACCTATTATAATCCCAATATTTTCTATATCAGGATATTCAAAACCAACTTCTAGCATCTGATGGAAGCAATGACCGTGTAAATTAGCATTGTATGTATTAACCGCAGCTTCTACACATTCATAGCCGATAGTGTCGTATCCAGCTGCTTCAAAGCCTAGAGATAAGCCACCACATCCAGCAAATAAATCTAGAACTATAGGTTGCTCATAAATATTTGGGCGAATAATTCTATTTAATTCGTCTAAGTACATTTATTATCTTTTGATTACACCAACATTAGGCGAGCATTCATTGACCCATACGGTATTGGCTTTATCAGCAAGCCATTCAGCCCTTTCAACTATAGCACTTTCATCCCATTCTGGTTTTTCTAAAGCACCGTGCCATATTTCCAAGTCTGAAGCATATTCAAGCAAGCCCTTTTTCTTCCCCTTTCCATTCTTCTTTGTTTCCCAATCTGAATTGCTGATAGCGGAGTTAAGGGAAATTGGGAGTAACATCATATTGCCCAAACTATTTACTGCAATATTCCTTTCATCTTCGGTTACATCAGCAGGTAGCAGCCAATTTTGCTTCCACTTCTTAGGCATTAAATGTTCTAATGTGTAGGAATTGCAGGGTAGCAGGGCAGTTGCGTGACTAGCTGACCTGATTTTTGATTCAAGAAGGAACAAGATAGCCCTGCATCTGCTATTATTTGGTGCTACGTTATGGAATGCATTTCTGACCATTTCATCATTAGGCATATAGATTGATGTTGTCCCTTTAGATTCTATATATGCCCTCAAGCCCTCATAAGTAAGCACTTTATTGGCTATCAGGTGTTCATTAAACAAATCACTATAGTTTTCATTTGAACTCTTGCAAATGGTTCTTCTGACTATATATGATTCTAGGAACTCAAACATCTTGTTTCTTTCTTCTTCATCAGGAACATTCTTCACTATGTATAACACATAAGGTATAAGCGTTGTAGCATCGAGCGCATATACTATGAAGTTTATCCTCTCAATGCAAGGTGTTACTGGTATAGCAGCATATCTGAGATCAGTTTCAAATGCTTCTTTGAAGATGGCAGCATAAGAAGCTAATTCATTCACAAATGGAATTATATCACCGATATAATTAGTGATAAACCTTTTGTAGTTGTTGAATACTGAATCCGCTTTCCTGAAAATCAGTTTTTCCTCAACACTTACATTGTACTTGGGATCTTGCATCTGAATTTGAAGGAATGCGTGAAAGAAGCTTTCGGTGTTGCTTCTTGGAATTCTACCAGCCGTGATTGTAGAAGCCCAATACTTTACACAATCATCATCTTTTTCAAATACTGGCAACCATATCATTTCATATTCCTTGATGGTGCTACTATCAAAGATATAGTTTTTCAGCAGTTCACCTGTAGTTAGTTTTCTGCCAAGTGAATTGATGGTGTCAAAGATTTGTTGTTCATTCTCATCTGATTCCAAATCTATTGCTACCAGTGACACCTTTTCCACAATAGAATTAAAGCTTAACTGAAAGGAACTGATGTTGTCCCTGAAGTAGTTATAGGCTTTAATGATTTGGTTATCCCCAGGTACATCCTGATATTCTTCCAAGTTAATGATGGAATCAAAAGCCTTGTAATCCACATATCCGTGTTTTAGCTTGGACTTCTTATCAGATTGTGTTTTGAAAAGGAAATCAAACAATCCTTTATTTTGAATGTCTTGAAGGCATATCACCTTCAGCAATAGCACTAAAGTAGTTAGTCTTTGTTGACCATCCACTACAGTCCTTTTATTTTCATCTTTGTTTTTGGGTTTCTTTAAGATAACTGCCCCCATAAAGAATTCTTCCTTGGTCTTAGATAATTGTTCCATATCTGATAAGAACCTAGACCATTCATCTACATCCCAGACATAGGAGCGTTGAAAAAAAGGCACTTCTAGTACCCTGCCCAAATCAAATATTTGACTTATTGACGCTTTACCTGCTTGCATAATCTTATAATATATTGGCTTTAGTTGTTAGTCTGCAAAGATACAAAATATCCTTAATAGTTCTGTTGTTTTTGTGATTTATATATTCAAACTTACCTATTCACTATTAGGGTAAAGGCATCCAAGGATAATAAAAGGGTGTATCAGATTGTTTTGATACACCCATAAAGTTGTATTACAACATTGACCACATCAACAAAAATAAATGAATGTAGTGTAGTACGGTGAGAATCGTTTTCAATATTCTCCAAATTTTTCTTCTTTTCATACTGCATTTCAAATTTATTTTTATGTGGGGTACATTATCCCCCACATATATAATATAGTAGAAATGAAGAAAAGTTTTAATATCTAACTTGTTTTTTTTCAAGCAAATAGGTGGTTTTTGTCCATCGATCCCCCCTAAGGGGTATGGGGTCAGATTTTGATGAAGAAGGTCAGGAAACCCCGCCCCCCTGACATTTCCACAAAAGGTGATTTTCGGCAGACCTAAAAGGCTATCATCTTAGCCCCTACTGGACCAACTAGAGGATGTGCTTATGGGGTGCAGTTACCCCAAAAATCCACTTCCATTCCGTATTCTTTAACACAAATCCCTTGGCAGATCCCTGATGGGGGCTTATCTTTGCAGCGCAATTTGATGTTTTATTTTGCGATTGGACACAAAAAGAAGAAAGGTTAAAGGGTTTAACCACAGCAAGTTATAGAAAGGGTCACGAATCCCTCCCTTTCCGCTGGAAGAACGATAAACCCTTGACTTTCAACAAGTTAAGGGTTTTCTATTTCTCTTTTTAGTCGCAAATCAGGCTATTTTTGCCACTTTTGATGTTACGATTTGCGACT
>Ga0310697_10003026_pt1 | contig 17249 bp, 9 predicted proteins | sample 172DNAGHGlowgp2_FD_203883 | JGI IMG/M metagenome (GOLD analysis project Ga0310697, IMG submission 203883) | Sheep rumen microbial communities from Palmerston North, Manawatu-Wanganui, New Zealand - 1728 DNA GHGlow gp2 (v2) (version 2) | ecosystem: Host-associated > Mammals > Digestive system >... | reverse complement strand
GGACATGGAGTTGCATCTCTCCGAGATGCCCATGGCCCCCGTGGCCTGCTGTCACCACACTGCGCGCTATCGCGCTTGTATGGTGTTAATTGCGCCTGTCGGCGCGTCTCATGCCTCCGGCATGGCGCTCTCGACGGGACGGCGGACTCCTTGACGGGACGACGGATTTCTTGGCGGGATGAGACGGCTGTGTATTGTTACTGGACATGGAGTTGCATCTCTCCGAGATGCCCATGGCCCCCGTGGCCTGCTGTCACCACACTGCGCGCTATCGCGCTTGTATGGTGTTAATTGCGCCTGTCGGCGCGTCTCATGCCTCCGGCATGGCGCTCTCGACTGGACGGCGGACTCCTTGACGAGACGACGGACTTCTTGACGGGATGGTGGATTCCCTGACAGGATGAGACGGCTGTGTGTTGTTACTGTTGAGATGCGGCTCCTTAGCATCTGCAAGAACTTTCTTGTCATCGCCTCGGAGAGGCGACACGCACGCAGTGCAATTAACACCACACAAGCGGAGCGCAGTGTGGTGACAGCGATGCGCGCAGACAGCGAGCATCTCGGAGAGATGCGACAAACACAATAATCCCAACATCTTTCCGTTACTAATCGTACTTGAACAAAATAAGAGTTCACTTGAAAAGGTCTTTTTGTTCAGAAACAAATCCTGACGATCAAGTGATTACGAACTGAAAAGTGCCAGTTCAGCCCTTTTCCAGGTGGACTCAATAATGACAACTAAATAAAACATGCGACTGACAACGAAAAACAGTCAAAAAAAGGACAAGCGACAACCTAAAACAGTCGCAGATTATTAACCCGTCAACTCGGATCAGTCGTAACACAAAAAAGTGACAACCTGAATCAGCGAATCACAATTGTTTTCACACGATGTCGGTTAATATTTCGCAAGTGTTTCGCAAGTGTTTCGCAAGTGTTTCGCAAGTGTTTCGCAAGTGTTTCGCAAGTGTTTCGCAAGTATATGGCAAGTGGTTGGCAAGTAAAAGTGCTTGCTTAGACTTGCGAAAGACTTGCCTGGACTTGCGAAGGACTTGCGATATGCCTGCGGAGGTGGACACCGGGGTTGCTCAGTGTGCCGTGTTTGTGATTCCGTGTTGTTCGGTTATCGGTATTCCCGGAACGGCGTTTTTGTTGAAGCTCAACTTTTTGCTTTTCTAACTGATTGATTTACAATGTGTGCATTGTGTGTTAGGTTCGTGTTACTCATCAACAAGCCCTACAAGATTCCCCGCATTGTATCTTTGCAGCCGAAATCAGTTCGCGAACGGTTTCTGACGTTCTTTGACATATTGTTTAGTTAGTGATTAGTGATTGGTGATTGGTGATTAGTGATTGGTGATTAGTGATTGGTGATTAGTGATTGGTGATTAGTGATTAGTGATTTGTGATTAGTGATTGGTGATTGGTGATTAGTGATTGGTGATTGGTGATTAGTGATTGGTGATTGGTGATTGGTGACAAGTGATACGAATGGAAAGTTGGATTACGACAATATCGAAAAAAAACATATTTTTGCCACCGATATGCCGAGGCATATTCGGAACAGAGCCCACAAGGCGATAACGGCCGTGTGGAATGACGTATAATAGTACCAAAATGGAAAGAGACAACCACGAAATAAACCTCAAGGAGCTGATCGGACGCTTCGTCAGCCAGTCGGGGAAACAGCACCTGATGGACAGGCAGATGCTCTTCGAGCGCTGGCCGCAGTACGTCGGGCCGATGTGCGCCCAGTTCTCCAAATGCGTGGACCTGCGCAACGGCATCCTCTATGTGCAGGTGAAGAACGCAGCCCTTAAATTCGAGCTTTTTGGACATAAATCGCAGATTATAAAGAAGATATGGGCGGATTTTGGCCCAATGGTCCGGGATATTATGTTCAGGACTTGAGATAATGTAGCATGTAGAATGATATAACCCATAACCCAGAAGATATGAGAATCGGAATGACAGAAATCATTATCATCGCCTTAGTGGTGCTGCTCTTGTTCGGCGGGAAGAAGATTCCCGAACTTATGAGCGGACTCGGCAAGGGCGTGCGCTCCTTCAAAGACGGCATGAACGGCAAGGACGGAACCCCGGACGGCAAGGGCGAGAACGAACCTGAAGTGACGGAAAACAAGTCTGAATAGCCAATGTCCGAGACGGCGGAAACCAAGTCTTTTTGGGATCACTTGGAGGATTTGCGGGGCAGTCTGGTCCGGATTCTGGTCGCCGCGATGCTCTTCTCCGTGCTGGCCTTTTGCTTCAAAGACCTGCTGTTCAAGGTGATGCTGGCGCCAAAGGACTCCACGTTCTTCATGTACCGACTGTTCGGCGGCGGCGATTTCTCCATCAGGCTGATGAACACCGGCCTCACGGAACAGTTCATGATTCACTTGAAGACGGCTGTCGCGGTGGGCTTCCTGATGGCCTCGCCCTACATTCTCCACGTGCTGTTTGCCTTCGTGCGCCCTGCACTGTACGAGAACGAACGTAGGCATTCGGTGAGCCTTGTGCTGGCCGCCTACCTGATGTTCCTCGTTGGCGTGGCGGTGAACTATCTGGTCGTTTTCCCGCTGACGGTGCGCTTCCTCGGTACCTACCAGGTGAGTGATGAGGTGCGCAATATGCTGACCTTGCAGTCGTACATGGACACGCTGCTGCTGATGAGCCTTGTGTTCGGCGTTATCTTTGAGATACCCGTAATCAGTTGGTTGTTAGCGCGTTTCGGACTTTTAAAGGCGGAATGGATGACCCAATACCGACGGCACGCCATCGTGGCCATCCTTGTCCTCGCGGCCATCGTCACCCCCACCGCCGATGCCTTCACCCTTCTCATCGTCTCCCTGCCGATATGGTTGTTGTACGAGGTGAGCGTCATCATCGTAAAACGGACCGAGTCACACCACAATAAACCGTCCCCCCCCAACCCCCAACCGTAACCCCCAACCCCCAACCGTAAACCGTAAACAGTAAACAGTAAACCGTAAACCGAAACCCATGTTAAAAGGAAAGAAAATCGTAGTTGTGATGCCGGCCTACAATGCCGCGCAGACCTTGGAAAAAACCTATCGGGAAATTCCCGTTGACATCGTGGATGAGGTCATTCTGGTGGATGACTGTTCGTCGGACGACACTGTGGAGGTGGCCCGTTCGTTGGGTATCCAGCACGTGTTGCGCCACGATGTCAACAAGGGTTATGGCGGCAATCAGAAAACCTGCTACGGCAAGGCCTTGCAGCTTGGCGCCGACATCGTCATCATGCTGCATCCTGATTATCAATACACTCCGCAGCTCATCGAGTCCATTGCCTATATGATGGCCAACGGGCTCTATCCTGTGGTGCTGGCTTCGCGTATCCTCGGCAACGGGGCGCTCAAGGGCGGAATGCCGCGCTACAAGTACTTCTTCAACCGCTGCCTGACCTGGTTCCAAAACGTGATGACCGGTCAGAAGCTCTCGGAGTATCACACGGGCTACCGCGCCTTCACCCGCGAGGTGCTCGAAACGGTGCCCTTCATGCGCAACTCCGACGATTTTGTGTTCGACAACCAGATGCTGGCGCAGATTATCTACGCCGACTACGACATCGGGGAGATCACCTGCCCTACGAAATATTTTCCGGAGGCTTCTTCCATCAACTTCCGGCGCAGCTGCCGGTACGGGTTCGGCGTGCTGCGAACATCCCTGCAGTTCCGGCTCCAGAAATGGCACCTCGGCCGGTTTGACATTTTCCAGATGTAGGGACGCGCCGTGGCACGTCTCTACTGTGCGCTGCGTTTTTTGACGGTCGGCAAGGATGCCGTTTTTTTTGACGGTCGGCAGGAATGCCGTTTTTTTTTACGGTCGGCAGGAATGCCGTTTTTTTTGATGGTCGGCAGGAATGCCGACCCTCCTGATTATCCCCAAAAAAAGTGTATCTTTGCACCCTTTTTGGCTTTTTTATATAGTAGAATATTATAAATTAAAAACAATGAATAAATATATGATTTTTAAGCAGTTAAGGGTTGTTTTGGTCGCGATGTTCCTCTTCGTTTGCGGAAAGGTGTCTGCGCAAAATAACAACTATCCGACCGATACGGTTTACCATTCGGTGTTCGGATGCGACAGCTTGCGGCTGACGGCGGACAATGTCGTCTATTACCATGACACGGTGGTGGAGGTGCCGCAGTATTTACCGATCCATGGAACGATTGTGGTGAGTGTGCTGGATGTGTACAATATCACCATCGGCCAAAGCTACGACGTGAGGGACACGGTAACGTCGCGTGTGTGCAGCGACAATTTGCCGTACATTTTCCGGAACAATTTCTACTATCAAACGGGTGACTATTGGATTAACTCCTCCACGGTTTCGGGTTGTGACAGCGCCATGACTTTGTTGAAACTTCAGGTGCTGGAGGGACAGAAAGACACGGCGTATCTGAGTCTCTGCTATAACCAGTCCTCGGTGTCGTGTGACGGTATCACCTTCAAGACTCCCGGCACGTTTAACCGTCCACAGGGTTGGGACGCGGACGGATGCCCGATTGTGAAGACATACGTGGTGACGCAATATCCGTTGCAAATTGATACAGTTTACGAGACGGTTTGCCAGAACGAGCTGCCGTTCAACTTTATGGGCAACAGCTACACGACAGCGGGCACTTACAGCGTAAACTATACAGCTCCGTCCGGATGCGGTGCCGTCAAGGTGTTGGTGCTGACGGTGCGCCCGTCGTCTAATCAGACCGACACGGTCAACGTCGTTGTCTGCAGCGCGGACATGCCTTACGAATACGAGGACAAGACCTATAACACAGCGGGGTCTTACAATATCCAGAAATACAACGCCTACGGTTGCGACAGTTTGCTTGTGACGTTGAATCTTATGGTCACAAACCCGCAGATGGACACAGTGACGGTGACTCTCTGTCCCGATTCTTTCCCCTACATCTACGATGCGCAGCACACATTCGCGGCTCCCGGTGTTTATTACATCAACAACGACCCTGACACGACTTGCGGCGACTATACCATGCTGGTACTCAACGCGTATGCGTCGATTCGGGATACAGTGAACATCTGTACGGCAGACGACTCCTACACCTACGGGGATACCACGTTCACGGCTTCCACGTTGTACACGTACACCCAGCCGAACGGCAGTGGCTGTCTGGACTATCACACCCTGCGCGTGATGCTCAACGTACAGCCTGCCAATGACACGATGGAAGTGACCATTTGCGACCTGCAGCGACCGTATGTGTTTTATGGCAGTGCTTATTACGCATCAGGTTACTACACAAAAATGCTGAAGAACCAATATGGTTGCGACAGCGTGAATCTTACCCTGCACTTGACGATTGTGCCGAACATGCACTTCTCGAAGACAGCTACGATTACCCGCAACGACCTTCCGTATGTCTATCGGGGTGAGTCTTATACACAAAGTGGTGTTTATCAACAAATTGCCGCGGCTGCCACCGAAGAGGAGTGCGATACCGTCTACACGCTTTACCTTACAGTGAATCAGGTTTATAACACGGTTTTGGACACGACAGCCTGTGCCAACGCGACGGTGGTGTTCCTTGGCGACAGCATCACGACAGCCGGCGCGTATTCGTTCACCTATCATTTGAACGGTTACGACAGCGTGGTCACACTGAATGTGCATCACAATCCGACTTACGTGGCTGCGACCATTTACGCCGAGGTGGGCGAGTACGACCTGCCGTATATGTTCGTGGACAGTGCCTACACCACGCCCGGTTATCATGAGCAGACGCTTACCACGGTGAACGGTTGCGACAGCGTGGTCTCTGTATTCCTGACCATTGTGCCCGCCGTCGTCAACAGTGACACCATCTACCGAGAAGTCTGTTCCAACGACCTGCCGCTGACGTTGTACGACAGCGTGCTGACGCAGGCCGGCGTTTACCGTTATCGGGTGCACACGGCTGCAGGATACGATTCCATTTTTTACGTGGATTTGACGGTGAAGGAGTCTCCCACGCTGGTTTTGCCGGAGGTGGCCTATCTTTGTACGGGCAGCACTGTGACCTTGACTGCGCAGTCCACCGGAAGTGTCTACTTGTGGAACAACGGTGCCACGGAGTCTTCGATTACGGTCAGCTTGACCGGCCACTACTCTGTGACGGTTTCCAACGCTTTCGGATGTTCCGCTTCGGACACGGTGCGTGTGGATCCGGCGGCGTTGCCAGAAGCGGAAATCGTGGGTTACGATCACGTCTGTTACGGCAACAGCGTCTTTTTGCAGGCTGTCGGCGGTTCGGAGTTCGTGTGGGAGGATGGTACGACCACCAATGCCCGCACGGTTGCCCCGACGGAGACGACCACCTACACGGTGACGGTGACAACCCCGTATGGTTGTTCCAAATCGAAGAGCATCACCGTGACGGTGAACCCCCTGCCTGAAATCACGATTACCGGCAGCAACAGCATCTGCCAGGGGGCGTCAACCCTATTTATCGCCTTCGGTGCCACAAGTTACAGATGGAACACGGGTTCCCGCACTGATCGTGTCACGGCGAGCACCCAAGGTATCTATACGGTGACGGGTACGGACGGCAACGGCTGTGCCAATACGGCTTCCGTTACATTGTCTGTGCATGAGCTGCCCAACGTCAAGATAAACGGCAGGACGACGTTCTGTCAGGGTGGCAGCACTACTATCACCGCCACGGGTGCCTCCGCCTACGAATGGAGCTCTGGAGAGGTTGCCCAATCGGTGACGGCTTCATACGCAGGTACTTATACGGTGACGGGTACGGATCAGTACGGATGTACAGCCACCAAGAGTGTGACCATTTCGCAGGCAACGGTGAATGCCACCATCGTTGGCAATCGTTATTTCTGTCACGGACAGAACACGACACTCTCCGTGGAGGGTGATGTTAGTAACACATACCGTTGGTTCGACGGCAGTACGTCGAGTGAGGTGAATATCTCCTCACCGGGTCAGTATACCGTGACGGTGACGAACACGAGTGGATGCCAGAGCACGTTGACGGCCGTGGTGAGCGAGTATGCCATGAGTACGCCGGCCATCAGCGGCAACCTGACCATCTGCGAGGGACAGACTACTACGCTCCGCGCAACCGGTGGTACCAGCTATGAATGGGACGACGGAAGCTTCTCCGCCATGATTACGGTGAATGCCACGGGTACGTATACGGTGACGGCCACCAACACCTACGGCTGTACGGCTACGGCTTCCGCCACGGTTTTGGTGAATTCCGCTCCTGTGGTCAATATCTTGGGGCAGAATGCCATCTGCAGGGGTGAGGATGTCACGTTGACAGCCATCACAACGGCCAATATCTTCCACTGGAATTCCGGACAGAACACGGCAGTGATTACGGCATCGCCTGCTGTGACATCCAATTACACGGTGCTGGTGACTGACGAAAACGGCTGTACGGCCACGGCTTCCACCCAGATTACGGTGAACCAGCTGCCTTCCGCTTATATCGGCGGCCCCAACTCCATCTGTCAAGGCGACACGACCGTGCTTACTGCTACTGGCGGCGCGGCGTACCATTGGAGTACCGGTCAATTTGATGATCATATAACCGTCACTTCGTCAGGAAATTATATCGTGACCGTGACGGGTGCTAACGGTTGTGAAGTTGCGGTGCAGAAAACCGTGTCGGTGAATGCGCTGCCAGTGGCTACGGTGACAGAGTCCGCGGACATCTGTCGCGGCCAGCAAGCCCTGCTCACTACCGATGCTCCTGCGGGATGCACCTATCTGTGGTCCACGGGAAGCCACCAAAGCCGCGTGAGTGTGAGCGAGGCGGGCGATTATCAAGTGACGATTACTAACGCCAACCTCTGTTCGCAAGTTTATCACGCCACTGTGGTGGTGCATGAGCTGCCGCAAGTCAGCATTGTCGGTAACAGCGAAATCTGCGAGGGACAGTCCACGGCATTGACGGCCTCTGGAGAAAATATTATCCAATACGCTTGGAGCAACGGCGACCACAACTCGAGTACGACAGTGAACGCCGCCGGACAATATTTTGTGACGGTGACAAGCAACTACGGTTGCGTCTCCACAGCCTCCAGGGGCGTTGTTGTCCACGATCTCCCTGCACCTCAGATCAACGGTAATCTGACCATTTGTAAGGGCAAGAGCACGACGCTTTCGGCCACAGGTGGCGTGTCCTATATCTGGAACACCGGCAACACGGGCTCGAATATCGCCGTGGCTCCGTCTGCCAGCCAGTCTTACACAGTGACGGCCAGCAATGCTTACGGCTGTATGTCCAGTGTTTCAGCGACAGTTACGGTGAACGAACTGCCCGTCATCATATTCAGCGGTGACACGACCATTTGTGCGGGAGAGTCCACCAGCGTCACCGCTTCGGGCGCGAACACGTATGCATGGTCCACCAGCGCCAAGACCGCTTCCGTTACTCTTAGTAATGCCGGTACCTACACGGTCACGGCTACGGATTTGCAGAACTGCAGTAAATCCGCCACAGTGACCATTACCGTGAATGCGAACCCCAACGTCCAGATTTCCGGTCCCGACTACATCTGTGTCGGCAACGTTGCCAACCTGACGGCTTCGGGAGCGGAGGCATACGTTTGGAATACGGAAGAGACCGCTGCGAGTATCTCCGTCTCACCGGCCTCCACTTCCACCTATTCGGTGACAGGTTATGACACGAACGGTTGCCACACCACCTCCTCCAAGGTCGTGAATGTGGAGAGTCTTCCTGTAATCAGCGTTGCCGGAACCAAGAACATCTGTGCCGGCCAGTCCACGACACTGACGGCTTCGGGCGGTGTTTCCTACCTGTGGAGTAACGGCGAGACTGGCAATACCATCACGGTGACTCCCGCCTCGTCGCAATCGTATGTGGTGACGGTGACCAATGCGCTCGGCTGTGTGGCATCGAAGGAAACGCAGGTGACGGTGAACACCTTGCCTGTCATCACTTTCAGCGGCGACACGGCGATGTGCGCCGGCAGCAGCGTGACCATCACCGCAGGTGGCGGTACGGGTTACACTTGGTCCACGGGGGCGCATACGCCTGCCATTACTGTGGGTGCGGGCGGCTACTATAAAGTGACCGCCTCCAATGAGAACAATTGTACGTCCACAGATTCTATATATATTATAGTAAACCCGAATCCGGAGGTCCAGGTTTCGGGGCCTGCTTATATTTGCAGCGGCAATGTGGCCACAATGGTTGCTTCCGGTGCGACAACCTATCAGTGGAGCACGGGCGAATCGTCTTCCTCCATCTCTGTTGCGCCGACGGCTACCATGACCTACACGGTGACAGGTTATGACGCAAAAGGTTGTCATACAGCGGTTTCAAAATCTTTGAATGTCAAGGCTTTGCCGACGATCACTGTTTCCGGTGTCACGACTATTTGCGCTGGGCAGTCCACCACTTTGACCGCTTCGGGCGGTGCCTCCTATCAGTGGGGGAATGGTGAAACTGGCAACAGCATCACGGTGACACCCGCTTCGACGCAGTCGTATGTGGTGACGGTGACTGATGCGATGGGGTGTTCATCCAGTTTGGTGACCAGTGTGACGGTCAACCCGCTGCCTGAAATTTCCTTCTCCGGCAACAATACAGTCTGCGCTGGTTCAACGGCCACGGTGACCGCTTCCGGTGCCAGTTCCTACGAATGGTCCAACGGCAGCCATACGGCATCCATCAGCGTGACTACGCAGGGTAACTACACAGTGACGGCTACCAATACATTGAATTGCTCCGCCACGGGCTCTATCTTTGTGACGGTGAACGCCAACCCGCAGGTGCATATTTCGGGCAACACGTACGTCTGTGCCGGTGGTATAGCCACCCTGACGGCTTCGGGCGCCGCGACATATCTCTGGAGCACGGAGGAGATTACACCGACGATAGCGGTCACGCCCAACGCGGCCACCACCTATTCGGTCACGGGTTATGATACAAACGGATGCAGTGCCACTGTCAGTCGCGTGGTGAATGTGGAAGCCTTGCCGGTGATTCAAATTCTTGGCACGAGGACCATCTGCGCCGGCCAGTCTACTACCCTGACTGCCACGGGTGGTACGGCGTATTATTGGAGTACAGGCGACACCATCAGCAGTATTGTGGTTTCTCCTGTGAACGGCCACTCTTACGTGGTGACGGTGACCAATGCTTACGGTTGTATGGCCAGTTCCGCTGTCGGCGTTACGGTCAATGCGTTGCCGAATGTCGTCTTGAATGGAAACACCACGATCTGTGCCGGAAGCACGACGACGATTACCGCTGTCGGGGCCAGCTCCTACAGTTGGAGCACCGGCGCGCAGACGGCCAATGTCAATATTTCCAACACGGGCATCTACTATGTGACGGCCACCAACGTCCAGAACTGTTCCAAAGTTGATTCTGTTTATGTCCAGGTGAATCCGAGACCTGTCGTAGCGATTGCCGGCAGTAACCATGTTTGTGCCGGCAGTGCGGTCACGTTGACCGCCTCGGGTGCGAACAGCTATTCTTGGAACAACGGCGAGGTTTCGGCAGAGATCTCCATTGCTCCGGTGGTCAACACCACGTATAGTGTCACCGGTTTCGACACCAACGGTTGCTTTACCACGGTGCAGAAGGTGGTGAATGTGGAGGACCTTCCGGTGGTGCAGATTCTCGGCAACCGCACGATTTGTCAGGGCCAGTCCACTGTGCTGACCGCTATTGGCGGTTCCTCGTACATGTGGAGTAATGGTAACAACACGCAGGATATCGCAGTCTTCCCCAACATTAGCTCCTCTTACACGGTGACGGCGTATAATGACTTTGGATGTTCCAACGTTTCCACGGCGGTGGTTACGGTCAATGTGTTGCCGTCCATTATCTTCAGTGGCAGTACCAACATCTGCCAGGGACAGAGCACGACAATTTCGGTATCAGGCGGCACCAGCTATGTGTGGAGCACGGGAGCCACCGGTAATTCCATCACAGTTTCCGCACCGGGTGTTTACAGGGTGAATGCCACAAATTCGCTGAACTGCGTGCGCACGGATTCTGTCGCCGTTGTGGTTTGGAACAATCCGACCGTCAGCGTGACCGGTGAGAGCCTGATTTGCCAGGGTTCCACGGCGGCTTTGACGGCTGCCGGTGCCAACTCCTACGTATGGAGCACGGGCGAGGGCGGTACGAGCATCTTGGTGATGCCGTCGGAGACCACTTCCTACAGCGTCATCGGCTACGACGAGCACGGCTGCAGTTCCACTGTCAACAAGGTGGTGAACGTGGAGGCCGCCCCGGATATTTACATCTCGGGCAACCTTTCCATCTGCCACGGCGAATCCACAACACTGACCGCCTCCGACGCGTCTGCATACGTGTGGAGTACAGACGATACCACGGCCTCCATCACGGTTTCCGCGCAGGGCGCCTACACTGTCACCGCCAGCTCGGTGAACGGTTGCCAGGGCTTCGCCTCCGTGACCGTTGTTGACAATCCGATGCCTTATTTCACCTTGAATGCTGTCAGCTCAATTTGCGAGAACACCACTGAGGTGCTTTCCGTGACAGGCGAAAACAGCTATGTCTGGAGTACCGGCGATACCACCGCGCAGACAACTATCTCAGAGGGCGGTGTCTACTCGGTGACCGCCACCAACAGCTACGGTTGCCAGCAGTCGTCCAGTGCCTACGTGTCCCAGCTTGCCGCCCCGACCCTTGACATCATCGGCGTGACGGAACTCTGTCAGGGTGACACCACGATTTTGGTTGCATCCTCCGATGCCGTCGAATTTTTGTGGAGCACAGGCGAGACCACGCAGTCGGTGGAGGTGGTTCCGGCCAATACGACCTACAGTGTCACGGTGACGGCTGCCAACGGTTGCTTGTCCGCTGCGGATCACCATATTACCACGCTGCCTGCTTACAACCAGACGGTCACGGGTACGATTTGCGAGGGTCAGCCGTTTGCGCAGTACGGTTTCGACATTGCACCGTTGGATACTTTCGGAGTCTTTACGTACACGCGCGAACTACAGACCGTCTCCGGTTGCGACAGTATCATCAACCTGCTGTTGACCGTGAACCCGTTGCCGCGTCTCGACACCATCAACGGTAATCCGCACATCACCCAGCATGGCAACGCCTATTTCTCCATCAACAATCCGTTGTATGTGAGCAGTTATGAGTGGCTTATCTCCAACACGAACTGGACACTCTCCAACGCCACGTTCAGCAATGTGACGCTGTATGTGCCGGTTAACGGTTACGGCATGCTTACCGCCCGCGGCATCAACAATTGCGGCTACACGGAGACCTCGTTGGAACTGTATTGTAACGTCGGAATTGAGGATTACGAGACGCAGTCCACGGTCACTCTCTATCCGAACCCCGTGCATCAGTCGCTCCATATCAATATTGAGAATGCCCCCGAGGTGAACGCTGTCCGTCTCTACGACGAGGCCGGCCGCTTGGTCTACCAAACCCGTTGCGATGACACTCATCTCGAAATCAACTGCACCCAATTTGCCAACGGTCACTACACCGTGCACTTCCTCGACGAGAAGGGCCACAAGGTGGAATCTCGTAAGATCATCGTTAATAATAAGTAGTAAACAAAAGAGGGTAGAGACGCAAAATTTTGCGTCTCTACTTCCATAACCCATAACCCATAACCCTTAAACCATAATGGAATATAACTTCAGAGAAATCGAAAAGAAATGGCAGGCGAACTGGAAAGAGACTGGCCTGTATAAGACAGAAATAGACCACACGAAGCCGAAGTTTTACGTGCTGGACATGTTCCCGTACCCGTCGGGCGCGGGCCTGCATGTGGGACATCCGCTGGGTTACATCGCCTCCGACATCTACGCCCGCTACAAACGGCAGAAGGGTTTCAACGTGCTACATCCGATGGGCTATGATGCCTTCGGACTGCCGGCGGAGCAGTATGCTATCCAGACGGGCCAGCACCCCGCCATCACGACGGAGAAAAACGTCAACCGCTATCGCGAGCAACTAGACAAGATTGGTTTCTCGTTTGATTGGGACCGCTCGTTCAAGACCTGCGACCCCGACTACTACAAGTGGACTCAGTGGACGTTCATCCAGCTTTTCAACAGCTACTATGACAACAAGTTGGACAAGGCCCGTCCGATTGCCGACCTCGTGCAGCAGTTTGCAGCTTGCGGTACCGACGGTCTTGACGCGGCACAGACCAATCCGCAGGATTTTACGGCGGAAGAGTGGGGGAGTGCCGACGAGAAACAGCGGCAACAGTGGCTGATGAACTATCGTCTGGCTTATCTCGCCGACACGTGGGTGAACTGGTGCCCGAAACTCGGCACTGTGCTTGCCAACGATGAGGTGGTGAACGGACTTTCCGTGCGCGGCGGTTTCCCTGTGGAACGCAAGCTGATGAAACAGTGGATATTGCGTGTGTCCGCGTATGCAGAACGCCTGCTACGGGGTCTTGAAAAAGTCGAATGGACCGATTCGCTGAAGGAAATCCAGCGCAACTGGATTGGCCGCAGCGAAGGCGCCGCCGTTTGGTTCCCGTTGGCGAAGGAGGGCCAGCTGGATTGGCAGAAGCTTTACATGGGCGGAAATTACGATGGCGTGCAGAGCGAGACCGCTTTCGAGATTTTCACTACTCGCCCCGATACAATTTTCGGTGTTACCTTCATGGTTCTGTGCCCTGAACATGAGATGATTGAGAGCATCACCACGCCGGAACAGAAGGTGGAGGTGGAAGCCTACGTCACTTGGGCCAAGAACCGTTCCGAACGCGAGCGTCAGGCTGAGGTCAAGAAGGTGAGCGGCGTTTTCACCGGCTCGTTTGCCATCAACCCGATCACCGAGGAGCGCATTCCCATCTGGATTAGCGACTACGTGCTGAGTGACTATGGCACCGGCGCCATTATGGCCGTTCCCGCCCACGACAGCCGCGACTTCGCTTTTGCAAGGCACTTCAACTTGCCGATTCGTCAGGTGGTTGCGCCCGCAATTGATGAGACCAGTAACCCCGACACCTGGGAGGAATCTATGGACAGCAAGACTGGTGTCTGCGTCAACTCCGGCTTTATCACCGGAAAGCCCGTCAAAGAGGCTGGCAAGGCGGTGATTGCGAAAATCAACAACATGGGGATTGGCTACGGCACTGTCAATTACCGGTTGCGCGACGCCATCTTCAGCCGTCAGCGCTACTGGGGCGAACCGTTCCCCATATATTATAAAGATGGTATGCCTTACACGGTTCCCGAAAATGAGTTGCCCGTTGTATTGCCCGAAGTCGACCAATTCCTGCCCACTGAGACGGGTGAGCCGCCGTTAGCCCGTGCCAAAGATTGGACTTGGAACGGCTGTCCGCGAGAATACAGTACCATGCCCGGATTCGCCGGCTCCAGTGCCTACTACCTCCGCTATATGGATCCGAAAAACGACCAGACGCTGGTCTCCAGAGAGGCCGACGAGTACTGGCGGAATGTCGATCTTTATGTCGGCGGCGCGGAACACGGCACCGGCCACCTCATCTATGCCCGCTTTTGGAACAAATTCCTCTTCGACATCGGCATCAGCTGTATGGAAGAGCCCTTCCAGAGACTCATCAACCAGGGTATGATTCAGGGCCGCTCCAACTTCGTTTATCGTATTGTCGGTACCAACAAGTTCGTCTCGTTTAACTTGCGCAAAGAGTATGAGACCACTCCTATCCATGTGGATGTCAACATTGTGCGCAACGACATCCTCGACATCGAGGCTTTCCGCAACTGGATGCCCGACTTCAAGGATGCGGAGTTCATTCTGGAGGATGGGCAGTACGTCTGCGGTTGGGAAATCGAGAAGATGTCGAAATCGAAATACAACGTACAGAATCCTGATGACTTGGTGGAGAAGTATGGTGCGGATACGCTGCGTATGTACGAGATGTTCCTTGGTCCGGTGGAGATGGCCAAGCCGTGGGACACGAACGGCATCGAGGGCGTTTCCCGTTTCATCCGCAAGTTCTGGAAGCTCTACTTTGATGCGGAGGGTAACTTCCGTGTCACCGACGAGGAGCCGACCAAGGGCGAGTGGAAGTCGTTGCACAAGACCATCAAGAAAATCGAGGAGGACAACGAGCGTTTCTCGTTCAATACAGCCGTCAGTGCGTTCATGATTTGTGTCAACGAGTTAGGCGATGCCAAGTGCGCCAAACGCGCCGTCTTGGAACCTTTCTGCATTTTGATGTCGGCATACGCGCCGCACATTACGGAGGAGCTTTGGTCGTTGCTCGGTCATGAGGAATCTATTCTGAAAGCTACCTACCCGGTTTATAATGAGCAATATATGGTGGAGGATGAATACCTCTATCCGGTTTCCTTCAATGGAAAGATGCGTTTGAAAGTGTCGTTCCCGGCCAATTACACGCCCAAAGACATTGAGCCGTTGATTCTCGGCAACCCCGACGTGCAGAAATGGCTCGACGGCAAAACACCGAAAAAGGTCATCATCGTGCCGAAGAAGATTGTGAATATTGTTTTTTAGTGATCAGTGAACAGTGATCAGTGAACAGTGATCAGTGATCAGTGATGTACATGGTTAATTGTACATCGTACATTGTAAATTGTACATTGTTTTGAGACAAAAGGATTTCGTATTCAACCTCTGTCTTCTCATCTTTCTGAACCTCTTGGTCAAGCCGTTCTGGATGCTTGGCGTGGATGTGGGGGTTCAGAACAGTGTGGGTGCGGCGGATTACGGAATCTACTTCTCCATTCTCAATTTCACCCTGCTGTTCAACATGGTGTTGGACATGGGGACAACCAATTTCAACAACCGCAACATAGCGCGGAACAACCAGTTGTTGGACAAGCATTTGTCGAGCTACATTATCCTTCGGCTGCTGCTCGGACTGGCCTATTTCGCGGTGATTTTCGCGGTTGCGTTGCTTATCGGCTACCGGGGCATCCAGCTCAGGCTGCTATTCTGGATTGGGCTGAACCAGTTCTTGAATGCCTTCCTGTTGTATGTGCGTTCCAACATCTCGGCGCTGCTGATGTTCAAGACCGACAGCATTCTGTCTGTGACCGACAAGCTGCTGATGATCTTGTTTTGCGGGCTGCTGCTATGGGGCAACCTCACAGACGAGCCATTCCGTATCGAATGGTTTGTGTGGTGCCAGACCGTGGCGTATCTGATTACCATCGCTGTGGCCCTCTTCATCGTGTTGCGGAAGGCGAATTTGCACCGGCTGACGTGGAACTGGCCGTTTTTCGTGGTCATCATCAAGAAAAGTCTGCCTTACGCGCTCGTCACCTTCCTGATGGCGTGCTACTACCGCATCGATTCGGTGATGCTGGAACGGATGTTGCCGGAGGGTGACGGTGCAGTGCAGTCGGGCATCTATGCTTCGGCGTTCCGGTTGATGGACACGCTGGCGATGATAGCCTACCTCTTTTCGGTCATCCTGCTGCCGCTCTTTTCCAAGATGCTGAAGCAGCGCGAGGATGTGGTGCCGGTAGTGCGCACCAGCTTCTCGTTGCTGACTTTGTTCTCGGTCTCCGCCGTCGTCATCCTGTACGTCTATCGCGAGCCTGTCATCCAGATGTTCTATCCGGACATTGCGGAGAGCAGTGTTGCGGTTTTCCGGCTGATCATCTTCGGGTTGATTCCCATCGCCATGACCTATCTGTTCGGGACGCTTCTCACCGCCAACGGCAGCATGAAGGTGCTGAACCTCATCGCCCTCGTCGGCATCGTCATCAACGTGACGGTCAATCTGTTGCTGATTCCGCGTATGCAGGCGTGCGGTTCGGCGGTGGCCAGTTTCTGCACGCAGTTCGTCGTGTCGGCCTTGCAGTTCGTGCTCGCCATGCGCATCATCGGCATTCCGCTGAAGTCGCTACCGTGGCTGCAGTGTGCGCTTTTCCTCTCGGTGCTGGTGCCTGTTGTGTGGTTCGCCCCGAGTATCCTGCATATCAATATGTTGTGGCAACTGGCCATTCTGGCGGTTTTCGCTGTCGCACTTGCGTTTGCCACAGGACTGCTGCGGGTGCGGGCGGTGAAAGACATCCGCATGTAGAAAAAGAACGGACCCCTCTCCATACAGGCGGTGTTTTATGTCTGCGAATCGGTTCAAAAAAAATTATTCACAGCAGGATGTTGGAATTAGAAAAAAATGTATTTTTGCAGCCGCAAAATTTTAGAGCAAAAAAGACTAATAATCAATTAAAAAGGAGAAAGAATTTATGCCTACCATTCAACAATTAGTAAGGAAGGGAAGAAAGAAACTTACCGCTCAGAGCA
>Ga0310697_10003025_pt1 | contig 17256 bp, 9 predicted proteins | sample 172DNAGHGlowgp2_FD_203883 | JGI IMG/M metagenome (GOLD analysis project Ga0310697, IMG submission 203883) | Sheep rumen microbial communities from Palmerston North, Manawatu-Wanganui, New Zealand - 1728 DNA GHGlow gp2 (v2) (version 2) | ecosystem: Host-associated > Mammals > Digestive system >... | reverse complement strand
GGCGACGGCTTCTGGTGGCGCAGGATGTCAGCATGATAGAGGAATACGCGTGCACGCGGCTTGCCGGCAGCGAGGTCATCAGGATTGGTGGCCAGCTTGAAGCCCTTGAACACCTGGAGTCCGGAGCGTACGAAGTAGTCCTTGCCGCCCTCTAAGTAGAATACCTGATTCTCGGCGTAGGCGTTGCTCTTCATGAACTCCTCAATCTGCGGCTGGATAGGCGTTGCAGCGTAAGGCAGCGAGAAGGCCTGCTCAGCATTGTCGACAACGGCGTGGATGGTGTCCTGCGGAGCCTCGGCAATGATGATCGGGGCACCCGGATCACCCTTGGTGCGCACGGTGATGTCGAGGTTGTACTGAGCGTAGACCATACCGCGGGTGCGGGCAATCTCCTCGTCGTAGACGTAGGCGCTGTACACCGAGTTGGAGTCGAGGCCCTCGACGATAACGGAAGCCAGACCGTCGGCATCGAACATATCGTCGGTCAGGGCCACCTTCTTATACTTGTCGGGAACGGTAGCTTCGGGGTTAGACTGCGTGGCCTCGACTACGAGGTAGCTGACCTTCCAGACCTGGTTGCCGGCGGCATCGGTCTTGGTGTTGTAGTACTCGTCGAAAGTCTCGAGCTGTTCAGCCTTGTACTTCGTGTTACCGCTCTTGTCGTGGCTGCGGTCGAGGTAGAGCGTGAAGCCCGACTTCGTGATGTCGCCTTTCTGATAGATGATGCTGGGCACCTCGTACTTATCGCCCGTCGTGATGGCGCAGTAGTCGGCCCAGTGGCGCAGGTCACCGATACCGAACCACTCAGAGTCGTGCTCCTCGCCGCGAGCCGACAGGGCCTGGATGGCGAAGCGGTAGGTGGCCGAGAAGTTCAGGTCGTTCAGCAGCAGCTGATCCTGGTCCTGACCGTTGATGATGGTGTCGAGCACCAGGTAGGAGGGGTCGTTCCAGTTGGTCATGTCGCCCGTGGCCACACCCTGAATGGTGGAAGCCTTGATGCGGTAGCCTTTGGCATCGTTGATGCGCGACCAGTAGAGCTGGATGCTGTTCAGTCCCATCAGCTTGCAGAGGTACGGATCGTTGGAACCGTTTGACACCGTCAGGTTCGTGCGGAAGATGGGGCGCATCAGTCTGTCTGAGGATGCCTCGTAGCTGGCCTCGTCCTTATCGCTGCACGAGAAGGTGCCGAATGTTGCCAGCAGCGCGAATGTATATAAAAATAGCTTTTTCATATTTCCTTCAAAATGATGTGTTTAATAACCGTAGTAATTCGTGTATGCACCTTCAGAGCGTGTGATGGCCTCGCGCGGGATGGGCATCAGGTAGCGTACGACCGGCAGGTTCTGGGGATCGAGCTCAAACTGGTTGATCTTCTCCTCCTGACCGTTGCGAACGAGGTAGTAGTTGGCCTTGTCGCTACCGATGTGACCGCCATGAATGAAGCCGTAGAGCGAGTAGAGAACCTGGTTGCGGGCGTAGCCGTCCTCAGGATAGTACCAGTTGAAGAACTCTGCCGCAGGCATGTCGGTCTTCAGCGTCGAGTTGGGATCCTCGGGGTTGGGGATGAAGTCGTAGGTGGCAACGACCGACGAGTTGTGATTCTCCTTGATATACTTCGAGAACGAGGCGGGGCTCTTCATGTTGTTCTTGATGGTCACGTTGGCCTCAGGATTGAAGATGTAGAGCACGGGCATTTCATAGTTGGCGAAGTACTTGCTGTCCCTCGGGTTGTTGATCCAGCAGTAGTAGAGCTTCGAGGGCAGGATAGAACCCTTGGCCTTGCCAGCCGTCTGACCCCATGCGAGATCGCCGGGGATGGCGCTCTCAATCTCTTCGATTGTGTAGACATCCTCGCTCACACCACCGAAGTAGTTGACACCGTCGTAAAGGGTGACGATATCGTTGACAGCGGCGTCAGAGACACCACCCATCTCCTGGGCAACGGCAGCGTAGCGCATGAACGTGTGGTAGAGCACCTCGCTGAGCTTGTTGTTGCGGACGAGGTCCTTCCAGCGCATGTTCTCGCCGGCGAACTCCCACTTACGCTCCTGCAGGATGACGTTGAGGAACTCGTTGGCATCGGCGGCGGTGACGGTCGGAGCAGACACCTCGGAACCGTAGTAGGCGCGGTTGCGTACCTGCTGTACACAATCCAGAGCGTCGGCGTTGACATTGCCGCTGAGCTTCAGGTCGGCCTCGGCGTACATCAGCAGCACGTCGGCATAGCGCAGGTAAGGATAGTTGATACCTGTGTTATAGGTCGAGGTCTTGGTGAACGCGCTGGTGGTATTGAACATCTTCGACCACTTGTTGTTGTAGAGCGAGTAGCCGTTGTTGATCTTGGGAATACCGTCGTAGGTGTACTGCCACCAGCCGATGATAGCGTTCTTACGCATGTCGCCCGGCTTGAAGGAGTAGCGGTAGAAAGCCTCCACCTGCTGGTTGCCGGCCATCTCACCCCACTGGTAGTTGGTAGCACCACCGTTAGAGGCAAACTTCGGACCCTGGCGGTAGCCGATATAGCCGGTAGACTCTTTGGCGAAAGGAATCTCGAAGATGGGGTCGTCGCCCTTCAGCGTCGTGAAGTTACACTCGGCGAGGAAGACGTCCTGATAGCCCATGCTCAGATGGTGGGTACCAGAGTCGATGACCCTCTTGGCATACTCGCGGGCCGTGGTGAGGAACCACTGCTCGTAGTCGGCCGAGGGCTTGCCCATGTAGCCGTATGTGCTGGCATCGCCGTCGGCATGGCGCAGCGAGTAGCCGGCAGCCTGCAGACCGATACGGGCAACCATTGCCCAGGCGGCCTCCTGCGATACGCGTTCGATGCCCTCCGACATTTCTGCAGCCTGCTTCATGGCGGGAGCAATTGAGATGATGTCTTCCATGATGGCCTTGGCAATCACGTCGCGCGAGGTGATGGCCGGTGTGAAGTTGCCAGACACGGAGGTGGGCTGCATCGTGAAGGGAACGTCGCCCCAGTAGCACAACAGCTCGAAGTAGAGCATAGCGCGGATGACCTTGGCCTCGCCCATGTACTGCTGCAGTTCGGCCCAGCTCTCGTCCTTGTCGTTGTAGATCTCGCTATTGCCCAGATAGTAGATGAAGTTGTTGGCCGTCTCGATAGCCGCATAGGTAGCGTTCCATACGCTGTTGGCCGTCGAGCTGGCTGCTGTCATGTCGTAGCGCTTCGGCGTGTTGGTCTGTGCGTTCTCACTCGAGTTGCTGACGAAGTCGACGTCGGTGTTCAGAATGAGACTGTAGGTATAGGCCTGTCCGAAGGTGTTGCTCGTCAGGATATCGGCATAGACACCGTTCAGGGCCGTGCCGGCATCCTTTGCTGAGCTGTAAATCTTGTCAGGCGAGAACTTTGAGGGCGCTTCAACGTCGAGGTAGTCGTTACAAGCCGTCAGCGCCAGTACACTAAGTCCGCTGATTAATATATTCTTGAGTTTCATATCGTTTCAGTTTGCTTTAAAGGTAAATTAGAATGTCGCATTAACACCGAAAGAGAAGGCGCGGTTACGCGGATAGCGGTTGTAGTCCATCGACGGTGTCAGACCCGACTGGATGTCGACCTCGGGGTCATAGCCAGAGTAACTGGTGATGATGAAGAGGTTGCTGGTAGCACCGTAGACGCGCAGCTTGGAGAGACCGATCTTCTTGATAATGCTCTTAGGCAGTGTGTAGCCGATGGTGATATCGGAGCAGCGCAGGAATGAGCCATCCTCGACGAAGTAGGAGTGGATGAGGTTGGTCGTCACGTCGGCGGGGTTCCACATCGACTTGCCGTTGTTGGCCTCGCGGTAAGCTTCGATGGTCAGGTCTGACGATGTCGTGTAGTCATCGTGGCTGGTGATGTCCTGCGTGTAGATCCAGCGGTTGTCGCGTGTGAACTCAGAGAGTACGTTGGTGTACTGCTGGCTGTTGCTGGAGCTGGCCGACAGGGCGTAGGCGGTGCCATTGTAGACGTCGAAGTTGAGCATGTAGGTGAAGTTGGCGGTGAAGTCGAAGTCCTTCCACTGTCCGCTCAGACCGAAACCACCCTGCCACTTGGGGTTGGTGTTACCGATGACGGTGCGGTCGGCCTCGGTAATCTTGCCGTCGCCGTTCAGGTCCTTGAACTTGATCTTACCAGGCATCGAGGGGTCGCCGGAGGTGGAGGCGGGCATGACGTCGGTGGTCATTTCGACAACGCCTTCGTTGAGCTTCCACTCAGGTGTAGATTTGTTATAGTACTGGGGCTGGAAGTCGTCGATGGTGTACAGGCCGTCGTAGATGTAGCCGTAGAACAGACCGACCTCGCCGCCGACCTCAAGCTGGTAGTCGTCCTTGCCCGAAGAGGCGAAGTGGTCGCTGTAGTTGTACAGTTTCGAGTCGGTAGCGTTCAGCTCCTTGATCTTCATCTTGTTGTGACCGAGGGTGAAGTTGGCACTCAGCACATAGTCCTTGCCGCGGACGATGTCGCCGTTGACGGTCAGTTCGAAACCGTTGTTCTGCACCTTACCGATGTTCTGCTGCTGACGGGTGTAACCAGCCACAGCGGGGATGGTAGAGTCGTACAACAGGTCGCGGGTGGTGTTCATGTAGACCTCGGGCGTCACCGTCAGGCGACCGCCGAAGAACGACATATCCAGAGCAATGTTACGGGTGATGGTGGTCTCCCACTTCAGGTCGAGGTTAGGATACTTGCCAGGCTTGGTGTAGTACATCTCACCATACTGGGTCTGCTCGCCGAAGCCGGGGCCGCCCTCAACCTCGAGGTTGTAGAGGTAGCGCCACAGGTCGGAGTTGATACTGTTGTTACCAGCCAGACCGAAGGCCAGGCGGAGCTTCAACTGGTCAATCCACTTGACGTCCTTCAGGAATGCCTCACGCTTCAGGTCCCATGCACCGGAGATAGAGGGGAAGTAGCCCCACTTGTTGCCCTCCGAGAACTTCGAGCTACCATCGGCACGGAGCGTGGCCGAGAGCAGGTACTTGTGGTCGAGGTTGTAGGACACCTGTCCGAAGAACGAGGCGGTGCGGTCGGCCGTCGACAGCGTGGTGCTCGAGATGTAGGGAGAGCCCAGCTGCATGTTGTTGAAGGCGGTGGTAGCCGAGACGGTACGGTCGAAGTAGCGGTTCTTCTGTACGTTCTCTTTATACTGTGTGCCGTAGATTTCCTGACCGAGCAGGAACGACAGGTTGTGGACATCCTTCAGCGTCATATCGTAGCTGGCGGTGTTGGTCCAGGTGTACGACTCCGTGCGGCGCTCGGTAATCTGGGCCACAGGCTGCGAGTTGTACTTCTTACCCTCAGAGGTCAGCGGACCCCAGAAGCGCTGGTTGTCGCGGAACGTGACGGTATAGTTACCCTCTGAGCGCAAGGTCAGGCCCTTGATGGGCGTCCAGGTCAGCGACATGCGGTTGGCCAGCGAGTACTGGTGTCTCTTCTGCACATTGGTCGAGATGTCGTTCACGGGGTTGGTCAGTGCGAAAGCCTGCTCCACGTCCTGGTCTACCCACGCCTTGTTCCAGCTGGCAAACTGACGGTAGCCGGCTGTCGGCATGTACTTCAGCACGTCGATGATACCACCGGTACCCACGTTGTCACCACCGGCACCCTCGTCGCGACGATAGGTGATAGAGGGGTTGTAGTTGAACTTCAGGTTCTTGTGCAGGTTGGTATTCAACTTCAGGTTGATGTTCGTACGGCGTACGCCCGAGCCCATGATGATACCCTTATCGTCGGTCTGGGTCAGCGAGAGGTTGAACTTCGTCGACTCGTTACCGCCACCGATGCTGACGTTGGCCGAGTAGTTCAGCGGGGTCTCGTCCATCACCTCGTCCTGCCAGCTGACGGGATCGAGTGTGTCGTAGATATCCATATCGGCGGGGTTGCCGAAGTTGTCGCGATAGTAGCGGGCTGAGGCCGACGAGTAGCTGACGCCACCCTGGGCACGGTCCCACGAGTACTCCACAAACTGCGGAATGCTCATCAGGTCGAGCTTCTTGGAGATATGCGCAACGGTCAGACGGCCGTTGAACGATACCTGAACCTTACCCTCCTTGGCGCTCTTCGTGGTGACGATGACAACACCGTTACCACCCTTCGCACCGTAGATGGCGGTCAGCGAAGCGTCCTTCAGCACGTCGATAGAGGCGATGTCCGAGGGGGGAATATCGTTGATGTTGGGCACCTGGAAACCGTCGACGATGTACAGCGGCTCGTTCGACTGGGTCACAGAGGTTGCACCACGCACGCGGATGTTGATGTCGGCACCGGGCTGACCGTCGACCGTCGTCACCTGCACACCGGCAATCTTACCCTGCAGGGCCTCGGCGGCTGACGACACGGGGACGACCTCCAGCTTGGCACCCGTGATCGAACCGACCGAACCGGTCAGGTCCTTACGGGCCTTACTGGTGTAACCCACAACGACAACCTCCTCCAGGGCGGCATTGTCGTCCTTCATCACAATTTTCAGGTCTCCACCAGTGACAGCCACTTCCTGTGCCACCATACCGATGTATGATACCACGATGGTCTTCGCCTTCTGCAACTTCAGGGTGAAGTTACCGTCGAAGTCAGTGACTGCTGCATTCTTAGGATTACCCTTTTCTACTACGGTTGCTCCAATAACGGCCTCGCCGTTAGAGTCTGTAACCGTACCCTTAGCTGTGGTCTGTGCTGACACATTCCCTGCAACCAAGAGCAGACACAATAAGAGTGTCGTTCGGAAAATACTCTTTAATTTGACAGACATAGATTTAGTAGTTTAATGAATTATTTAAAGGTTATTTGTTCTAATAGCTTTGTTTTTTGGCAGTCGCCTGCATATTTTGGTGCAAAGTTACGAATTAATTTTTAATAATTACTAAGAAAAGAAACATTTTTTTCGCAAACGTTTGCGAATTTTCCTAAAAAAAGAAGCGGCGGAACAATGCTCCGCCGCTTCCCATGATGCGTTTGTCGTATGCTTACTTCGCCAGCACTTTTTTGCCGCCGATGATGTAGATGCCGCGGACGGCTTCCTTCACGCGCATACCTTTTATATTATAGATGGCGTCCTGCCGTGCCGACTGGTCGCCTGCGACGTCGACGATGGCGTCAGCCGTACCGGCGGCGGCAGCCTCGCCCAGGCCTCCCATCTCGTTGGCGGCACGTACGGCATAGCTGGCCGACGCGTCGTCGATGGGGTAGGTGGGTGTGGTGGTGAAGCCAATGACCTTGCCATTCTTCACGATGGCCCAGCAGAGGGCGTAGTCGCTGTCGTCCCAGCTCAGGGTGGTGCCCGTGAGCGTCACGTTCTTAGGCATCGGGGCCTGCTCGGTCAGCAGCGTGGGATCCCACTCGCCGAACATGTTGCTCATGTCGCTGTACTGCAGTGCCTCCTCGGCCGTGAGCACGGGATTGTTGGCGTGACCTTCGCCGAAGCTCTTCTTACGGCTGCTGAGATCGATGGCCGAACCTGTCTTGGTCATGGAGTTGAACTCGGCAAAGCGCTTGGGCCAGCCGTTCGACATCTCGTTCCAGCCCACAGCCGTCGGCACGACGTTCATACGTGTGTCGATGAACACGGCCACCGGCGTGCCCTGTCCCCAAGGACGTCCGAGAGTGTAGTTGCCGTCGGCCTGAGCGGCGGTGCGCGTCTCCTTTGTCGCAAAGTTCACGACAGCGCCTTCGCCGTTGATGACACAGTCCTTGTAGACCCAGCCAATCTTAGCGGGCTTCGAGGGGACGGCGGCATAGCCACCGGCAATCTGGCGCAGCTCGACGCCGTTGAAGTAGGCGTCGCCCTTACCGCACATGTAGTCGGTACGTCCGCGGACATAACCGCCTTCGAAGTAGTACAGGCCGTTGTCGTTGTTGCTGGTCCAGGTGTCCTGGTAGCCGCGCAGTCCGACGTTCTTATAGATGGTCTTCGTGCCCTTGTCCTGGATGGCCAGGTCGCGACCGCTGGCATCGTCCATGCCGCTCTCCACCGTCAGGTCCTGCCAGTAGTAGCCTGTGCCGCTCGTCTGGAACACGTCGCTGTTGCCGATGCCGTCATACTTGCTGGTGGTGCCATACTGTCCGGCAAAGGTCTCGTTCTTGTCGATGCCGTTGGTGATGACGACGCCGTCGCGGCTCTCGCCGATGAACGAGATGTTGCCAGACCTGACGAACGTGATACACTCAGGCACCTCGTAGCCGTTGACGGTCTTCTTCGTCGTGCTCAGGGGTAGGGTATAGTCGCCATTCTTGATGAAGATGCGGAAGCGCTGGTTCTTGTCCGTGCGAGCCTCGGCCTGCTGGATGGCGGCTACGAGCTGGTCGGCGTCCTCGACCACGGCGTCGTAGAGTCCCTTGGCGATGCTGGGACGGCTCATCGTGGTGAACGTCAGCTTGACGTCCTCGGCCAGCTTGTTGTCCGTCAGGTCGCTGACGCTGCCGGCAGCCAGTGAGAACCGATAGCTGGTGGAATATTCCAGGTTCTTGTATTCGAAGCTGATGGTCTTGCCGTTGACGACAGGCTCCACGAGCCATGCGCCGCTCAGGCCGCTGTTGACCGACATCATGCCTTTGGCACCGTCGACCATCTTCACCTTCTCGTCAAAGGTCAGCACAATCTTGCCCGTTGCCGAGGCGCCGGTGGCATTGTCGGCAGGCACGGTGGTGACGAGGACGGGCGCCTTGCCGTCGTCGACGAGCTTAGGCGTGCCGGTGATGAAGAACATGGCCAGCGTGTTGCCGTCGTTCTGCGAGGCGGCGCCGTCGACCTGTGACGACTTGTCGGCCAGCATGCGGATATACAGTGCCTTCTGGTTGTTGCAGGCCGCTGGCAGCTGTCCTTTGTACGACGCTTCAGCCTTGGCGCCCTCCATCGTGATGCTGCCAACCTTGGTCCAGGTGGTGCCGTCGAGCGAGTACTCCACGTTGTAGGTCTGGTAGGCGTTGTAGTTGTACATCATCAGAAACTGCACGTTGATGTCGGTGAAGGCCTCGGCGTTCACCTTCGTCTGCCAGTGCCAGTTGCCCACGTCGCCGTTCTGGCTGCCGGTGCGCCAGTTGACGGCTGCACCCTTGAAGCTCTCGTAGCCGCCAGCGGCCACCGTCGACTTGTCGAGCCAGCCGCTGGTGTTGCCCGTTGCCGTCTCTACCAGCGAGAGGGCGCTTGCCTCGTTGTCGCTGCTGGCGAAGTCGGCCTTGCGGCCATCACCGCCTTTGCTGTAGAAGTCCCATCCGGCCACGATGTCGGCCTCGGCATAGACAGCTGTCAGGCTGACGTCCTGCTTCATCTGGATGATCTTTGACGAGCCAGTCTCTCCGTCGCTCCAGTTGGTAAACGTCACCAGCCCCTCGTACTGGTTGGCGTTCAGCTGCACGGCCTGTCCGTCTTCGTACATCCACTTGCCGTCGACGATGGTGGGGGCGGGGTTCACGTCGACCATATAGTCGTTGGTGCCGTCGACCGTCAGGGCCAGTTCGTAGGTGTTCACCGGCTTGAAGTTGGCGGTCAGCGTGCCGTTGGCGTTGACAGTGTACTTGAACTTCGCCTCCTTCGACACCTCCTTGCCGTCGGCGTCGGTCCAGTTCACGAAGTCGTAGCCGAAATTCTTGGTAGCCGTCAGCGTCAGTTCGCTGCCTTCCTCATACTTGCCACCGGCGGGATTGACGCTCACGCTGCCTCCCTCGGCGGGGGCAGCTGTAGCGCTGAAGTCGTACATGCTGACGGCGACAGCCTCGCCGTTGACCGTACCGCTGATGGTGACGTTGCCGATACAGATGTTCTTGTTGTTGGCCGTCTTCGAGATATAGAAGCGGAAGGTGAAGGTCTCGCACGCGCCCGTACTGAATGTCTCTGTGTGCATCAGCTGGGCGGTGCCGCCATTGTCTACACCGTTGGCGCCGTTGTTGCGCAGCAGGTTGGCCTTCGGCTCTATCTCGGTGATGTCGCTCTCCTGGCCGTCGATGGTGTAGCTCCATGAGTAGGTGGCACCGTCGGTACCCACCTTCACGGCGGCATACTCAATCTTCTCGGGCTTGAACTTCACGCCCGAGGCGGCTTTCACGCGATACTCTATCATCACGCCCTCCACGCTGCCGGCGTTTGAGTTCTTCGGGGTGTACTTCACCATCTCGGTGTCGAAGTACTTGGCGCTCTCCACCGTCAGCTCGCTGCCGGCGCTGTAGCTGGTCGACGAGATGGCGCCGGCGAAACTGTCGCTCAGCTGGCCGACGGCCTCGTTGCCCACGGCCCACTGGACGTTGCCGCTGGTGTTACTGAACTTTTGGGCACATGCCGTGCTGGCTGCCAGGAGCAGCAAGCACAGCGTCGTTAGTTTAAGTAATTGTTTCTTCATTTTTTGTTGTAGTTTTGGTTATCAGGCATTTATAGTAGCTGAAACTAAGTCGTTGCTTAGTTCCGGCTGATGACTTTCTTGCCGCCAATGATGTAGAGGCCGCGGCCAGCTTCCTTCACGCGCATACCTTTTATATGATAGATAGCGTCCTGCTGGGGAGCCTTGGTGGCTGTGGCTATCTGGGTGGTGGCGGCATCGTCGACGGTGGTCTTGGTGTTGTCAATCACCAGGTGTCCGCCCTCGGTGGTGAGGAACATCTTGATGGTATTGGCAACGGCTGTCGGGAAGCCGGCCTGCTTCTTGGTGAAGTTCTCGAAGTAGGACTTGCCGTCGGCAGTTGTAATCTGGGCCATTAGGTGTATCTGGTTGTTGGCAGCGTCGTTGGTCACTTCCATCACCACCTTTGCACCGTCCATGTCGTTCTTGAACGTGTCCCAGTTGAAGTTGCTCGTCAGCTCGTAGGCTCCGTCGCCCCAGTAGTCGGCGTTGCTGGGATCGTTCCAGGTGTTCTTGCCGTCGCCCCAGGCGTAGTTGTCGCCACGCAGCACGAAGTACTCGTAGTAGCCCTCGGCTTCACGCTCGGTGGTTGTTATCAGTGCCAGCCAGTTCTGGTAGTTCTCAGCCTTGGCCGTGTAGTTGGTGAACTCTACGTGCAGGGTCTTGCCTGACGGGATGGTGTAGTAGTCTGAGAAGGCCGACCACCAAGTCGTCGAGTTGTCTTCAGCGCCCACGGTCGTGGTCTCAGCAGGCTCTCCGTTGCCGATGACGGTCTTCGTGTTGTCGATGACCAGGTGTCCCTTTTCTACCGAGAGGTAGCAGACGATGTCGGCGGCGGCTTCTTTCGTGTCGAGGGTGTACTTCTGGAAGTAGCTGTTGCCGTCGGCACCGGCCACGTCGGCATTGACCGTCATGCTACTGCCCGAACGGGCGATGTCGAGCTTCACCTTGGCGCCGTCCATGATGTTGGGGAACTGCTCCCAGTTCCAGTTGCTCTCGCGGGTGTTCTCGTCGTAGCACGCTCCCCATCCGTAGTTGTCGGCACGCAGCACGGCGTACTCGGCATAGCCGGCGGTCTCTTCAGCTGTGTGGCCTTCCTTGTTGGCCAGCACGATGAGGAAGTTGCTCCAGTTGTTCTCCTTGCTCGTGTAGTTGGTGAACTCTACGTGCAGCGAGCCGTTGGCGGGGATGGCGTAGTAGTCTGAGAAGGCCGTCCACCAGGGCGTCGAGTTGTCTTCGGCACCGACGGTCGTTGTGGTTTGCGAACTTGCTCCGATAGCTATCAGAGTCATTGCTAACAGGGTAAAGAGTTTTTTCATAAGTGTTTGTAGTTAGTTTGTTAGGTGAATAAATATTGGTTATCTGCTCGGTCTCCAATTGGTTATGTGCGTAGTTCCCAGAAGGCTACGGCCGCCGCTGCCGCCACGTTCAGCGAGTCGACGTGATGCGACATCGGGATGCGCACGACGTAGTTGGCTTTGGCGATGGTGTCGTGGGGCAGTCCGTCGCCCTCGGTGCCCATGATGATGGCCAGTCGGGGTGCGGCTTTCAGCCGTGGGTCGTCCAGGGCGATGGAGTCGTCGGTCAGTGCCATGGCCGCCGTCTGGAACCCCAGGGCTTCGAGGCTGTCGGCGGGGGCGTCGAGCCACGTCCAGGGTACGAGGAACACCGACCCCATGGAGACGCGGACGGCGCGACGGTTGAGCGGGTCGCAGGAGTTGCGCGTCAGCAGGACGGCGTCGATGCCCAGGGCGGCCGCCGAGCGGAAGATGGCCCCGATATTGGTCGTGTCGACCACGCCGTCGATCACGACGATGCGGCGGGCGCCCGCTGTCACCTCTGCCACCGTCGACTCCTGCGGGCGGCGCATGGCGCAGAGTACGCCGCGCGTCAGCGTGTAGCCTGTCAGCTGTTCCAGCAGCTGGCGTTCGCCCGTGTAGACGGGGATGTCGCCACACCGCTCTATCAGGTCGCTGGCGTCGCCGCTGATGTGACGTCGCTCGCAGAGCAGGGCCGTGGGCTCGTAGCCGGCGTCGAGGGCCACGCGTATCACCTTCGGACTCTCGGCAATGAAGATACCCTTGCCGGGTTCCACACGGTTACGCAGTTGGGCCTCGGTCAGTCGGCTGAACACCTCGACTCCCGGCTGTGCGAGCGACGTTATCTCGACGATCTGTGGCGTCATCGCTGGGCGCTTAGTAGCTGCGGGCTATGATGACACGAGCCTTAGCGGGCTTGCCGCTGACCATGTCGACACCCGGCGTCTGCTCGACACCGAAGGGCACGCAACGGATGGTGGCCTGCGTCTCCTCCTTGATCTGTGCCTCGGTCTCGGCCGTGCCGTCCCAGTGGCAGAGGAAGAAACCGCCGTCCTTCACCTTCTCCTTGAACTCCTCGTAGTTGTCGCACTCGTAGATGCGGCTGTCGCGATAGGCCTTGGCCTTCTCGAAGATGTTCTTCTGGATGTCCTCCAGCAGCTGCTCCACGTAGTCGACGATACCCTCCAGCGGACGCGTCTCCTTCTCGAGCGTGTCGCGGCGCATCACCTCGATGGTGCCGTTCTCCAGGTCGCGGGCACCGAGCACCAGGCGCACGGGGACACCCTTCAGCTCGTAGTCGGCGAACTTGAAGCCCGGGCGCTTGTTGTCGGCGTCGTCGAACTTCACGCTGATGCCCTTCTGGCGCAGCTGTTCGATGATGGGCTGCACCTCCTTGTTCACCAGCTCCATCTGCTCGGGCTTCGTGGCGATGGGGATGATGACCACCTGGATAGGGGCCAGGCGCGGCGGCAGCACCAGTCCGTTGTCGTCGCTGTGGGTCATGATGAGGGCGCCGATGAGTCGGGTAGAGACACCCCACGACGTAGCCCACACGTATTCGGGCTTGTTCTCCTTATTAAGATAGGTGACCTCAAAGGCCTTGGCGAAGTTCTGGCCGAGGAAGTGCGAGGTGCCGCTCTGCAGGGCCTTGCCGTCCTGCATCATGGCCTCGATGGTGTAGGTATCGAGGGCACCGGCGAAGCGCTCGGTCTCGCTCTTCACACCCTGGACCACGGGAACGGCCATCCACTCTTCGGCAAACTTGGCATACACCTTCAGCATCTTCTGAGCCTCCTGCTCGGCCTCCTCGCGGGTGGCATGAGCCGTGTGGCCTTCCTGCCACAGGAACTCCGACGTGCGCAGGAACGGACGGGTGCGCATCTCCCAGCGCATGACGTTGCACCACTGGTTGCACATCAGGGGCAGGTCGCGCCACGACTGAATCCAGTTCTTATACGTGTTCCAGATGATGGTCTCCGACGTGGGACGGATAATCAGCTCCTCCTCCAGCTTGGCGGCGGGGTCGACCACCACACCGCTCTTGTCCTCGGTAGCCTTCAGACGGTAGTGGGTGACCACGGCGCACTCCTTGGCGAAACCCTCCACGTGCTCGGCCTCGCGGCTTAGGAACGATTTGGGAATCAGCAGGGGGAAGTAGGCGTTCTGAGCGCCCGTCTCCTTGAACATCTTGTCGAGCTGCTGCTGCATCTTCTCCCAGATGGCGTAGCCATAGGGTTTGATTACCATACATCCGCGGACGGCCGACTGCTCGGCGAGGTCTGCTTTCACTACAAGGTCGTTGTACCACTGGCTGTAATTGTCAGCCCGTTTGGTCAAATCTTTCAGTTCTTTTGCCATGTTCTTTTCTCTGTTTTGTCAATTTGAGTGCAAAATTACATAAAAAAAATCAATTAACTGATACGTTTAACGAAATAATTACTATCTTTGCACCGTAAAAGTGTGTTACGACCGAACAAATCGTATTAGTATCTTTAATATTTAACGCAAAAAGATTATGAAAAGTATGAAGACTTTGATCATCGCACTGTGCGCAGGCATGGTGATGATGGGATGTAACAACATGGGCAAGGGTGCTGCTATCGGTGCTGGTGGTGGCGCATTGCTGGGTGCTGTCGTGGGTAAGATTGCTGGTAACACCGTCATCGGTGCTGCCGTAGGTACAGCCGTAGGCGCCGGTGCTGGCGCGCTGATCGGCCGTCACATGGATAAGGTGAAGGCTCAGGCTCAGGCCGTCGAGAATGCTCAGGTGACCGAGGTGCAGGATGCCAACGGATTCGACGCCGTCAAGGTGACCTTCGATTCTGGTATCCTCTTCGCTACCAACTCATCGAACCTCAGCGCTGCCTCCAACAAATGCATCTCTCAGATTGCCAACGTGCTGAAGCAGAACGGCGATGTCGACGTGGCCATCTTCGGCCATACCGACAGCACGGGCTCCGACGCCATCAACAACCCCCTGTCGCAGAAGCGTGCAGCAGCTGTTGAGTCGAAGCTGAAGGCACTGGGCGTTACCACCATCAAGCGCGTCGAGGGTCAGGGTTCTACCAACCCCGTGGCCGACAACTCTACCGCCGAGGGTCGCAAGCAGAACCGCCGCGTCGAGGTCTATATGTATGCCAGCCAGGCTATGATCAACGCCGCCAACAGCGGCACGCTGCAGTAATCAACACTTGATGCTGAAGTTTATCAAGCGAATCATACGAGGAATCGTGGTGGCTTTCCTGGCCTCCACGATTCTTTCTGTTGTGGCACTCCGCTTCATACCCGTCTTTTTCACACCACTGATGTTCATCCGTTGTTTCCAGCAGGCGAAAGAGGGTAGGGACCTCAGACTCAGCCACAACTGGGTGTCCATCGACCGCATGTCAGACCAGATGCCACTGGCCGTCATGGGGAGCGAGGATGCCAACTTCCTGACCCATCACGGCTTCGACTTCAAGGCCATCGAGAGCGCCGCCAAGCGCAACAGGCAGCACCCCGAGAAGAACAAGCTCGGCGCATCGACCATCTCGCAGCAGACGGCGAAGAACGTATTCCTCTGGCCCGGACGCTCCTGGGTGCGGAAGGGCCTGGAGGCCTATTTCACCGTGCTCATAGAACTGTTCTGGACCAAGGAGCGCATCATGGAGGTCTATCTCAACTCCATCGAGACCGGCGAGGGTATCTATGGCGTCGAGGCCATCGCACGCGACAACTGGGGACTCTCAGCCGTACAGCTCACGAAGGCCCAGTGTGCGCTGATAGCCGCCACCCTGCCCAATCCGCGCCAGTTCTCCTCGAAGCATCCCAGCAGCTATATGCTCAAGCGCCAGCGCCGCATCATGCGTGAGATGAATTACTTCAAACCCTGGCGATAAAAACAAAAAATGAGTGCTCGCCCTTTCGTCCCGTGCTCGGAACTTCAGTTCCGAGAACAGAACGAAGGACAAAAAAAGAAAAACCAAAAAAAAGGCAAAACCAATGAATAAAGCCCCTACCAAGCATAACCGCCTGCGGCGGATGGAGAAGCACGACTACACCTCGCCCTGCATCTATCTGATTACGGTGACGACGGAAGGCCGCCAGCGCCTTCTGGGTACGCTGGTGGGCGATAGCGCTGCTACTGCCGCCATCGAGCCGACACCGCTGGGCGCCTATGTCGCAGAGGCCTTCCGCCAGACGGCTGCCGAGACGACAAAGAAGACCGGCTGCCGCGTGCAGGTGCTCCATTATCAGATCATGCCCGACCATTTCCACGGCATCCTCTATGTCCGCGACACCCTCCCCGCCAATTACGCCCTGGGAAAAATCGTCGCCGCCTGGAAAAGCGCCTGCACTCACGCCCTTTGGGCTTCGTTGAGTTCTCGGAACTTAAGTTCCGAGCACGGGACGAAGGACTTAAGTTCCGAGCACGGGACGAAGGACTCAAGTTCCGAGCACAAAACTCCCCTCTTCTCCCGCGGCTTCAACGACCGCATCCTGTTCCGCAGGGGCCAGCTGAAGACCTGGGTGGCTTATCTCGATGACAACCCGCGGCGCCTCTGGCTCAAGTGGCATTTCCCTGACCGGCTGCGCAAGGTTTATGACTTCACCGCCGGCCAGAAGGGCCACCGCTATACCGCCGTCGGCAACACGTTCCTCGTCACCTATCCAGAGCGCCTCCAGGTGCGCTGCCATCGCAACCTGACGGAGGAGCAGATACAGCAGGAGGTGGAGAAATACCTGAAAGAAGCCCTTCGCGGTACGGTGCTCGTCTCGCCGTTTATCTCGCCGGCAGAGAAGGCCGTCTTTGAGGCCTGCTATCAGGAAAGGCTCCCCATGATACATATCGTCAACCGCGGTCTGGATGGCAAGTTCAACTACCCCAGCGGCCGGGACCTGTCGGGCTGCTCCGACGGCTTTCTGTTGGTGCTGGCCCCCTATGCCGACTATAGTGCCGAGACCGCTGCCGCCCGCATCACCCGGGCGCAATGCCTCGACATGAATGCCTACGCCGCCGACCTGGCTACCGTCGCGCTGCCTATCTAGGCTTAACGATTAAAAATGGGGCTACTCGGGCTACTTTTGGCTGTAACGAACAGGAAATCAAGTAGTTAACGGTAGCCCCATCGCTAAAAATGGGACTACTCTGACCCTACTGTGAACCTACTGACTTTTTGCCTTTGTAACACGCTGATTTTCAGCGCCTTTGAATTTTGCGTATAGGCGCAAGATGTTTTGCGTATAGGCGCACGACGTTTTGCGTATAGGCAAAAGAACGTAGATGACGTCCAAAATCCCGGGTTGCACGGTCGAAAGAACGGTTCGCATGCTTCTGTTCAACACAGTGAAGGCCGAGCGCCCAGAGATACAGATTCATCGCCCAGAGATACAGATTTAGCGCTCAGAGTAGCCCCATTTAGCCCTAAAGTAGTGTCAGAGTAGCCCCATTTTTAGTGATGGGGCTACCGATAACTGTTTTGTTTCCAGTCTGTTACAGCCCAAAGTAGTTCGAGTAGCCCCATTTTTATTTGGCTCATCTCAGATTTCTGTTGATTTAGCGTTCCGGGCAACAGTTTTTGTACATTTTATTTCCAGTAGCTTGAATGCCGCCCTGCCATACATGACCCTC
>Ga0310697_10003021_pt1 | contig 17270 bp, 15 predicted proteins | sample 172DNAGHGlowgp2_FD_203883 | JGI IMG/M metagenome (GOLD analysis project Ga0310697, IMG submission 203883) | Sheep rumen microbial communities from Palmerston North, Manawatu-Wanganui, New Zealand - 1728 DNA GHGlow gp2 (v2) (version 2) | ecosystem: Host-associated > Mammals > Digestive system >... | reverse complement strand
GATGTTCATTGCGCTGTGGTTTTAAACTTCTGGGTGCAAAGGTAATATTTTATCAGTACCTTGCAATACAAAGTACTAAAAATATTCACACAATTATGAGAAGTTAACAAAACCCTGTCGAAAATTAACCTTCATTGACGTTTTGGCCTCGTATCAGCTCTTTCGCACCGCGTTAGCGAGGCCATCTTCCGTTCAAGGAAAACTTATCTACCCACCACAAGACAGCTTTCAACCCCTCGAAAGATAGCTTTCTTGGTGCCGTTTGGCAGTATCGGTAAAGTAAAATAGCCTATTTTACCGACCAAAATAGCCTATTTTACAAAGCAATATAGCCTATTTTACAGACCAAAATAGTCTATTTTACTGACCAAAATAGTCTATTTTACTTTTCCTATCCTTAGACATCTTGTAGTCGAAAGTAAGTAACGGGTAGTGGTTTTGTGTCTTTTTTCTCCCTAAACCTTTGGGGATGCGGGAATAAAGTATTAATTTTGCAGCGCGATGAAGATTTTTATTATAAGATATAGTACGCGCGTATGCGATGAAGGGGTGCCGTCAGCCTTTCCGTCGGGCGACACCCCCGTTGTGTCTTTGCGTCCCGACTCGTCGCTGCTGACGGGCGGCAGGCCTTTCTTTGTGCCGGACACGCTGGGCAGGGTGATGGCAGAGAGGGCGCTGGCGGCGCGCATCTGCCGACTCGGAAAGTCGATACCCGTGCGCTTTGCCCACCGCTACTACGACGCGCTGACCGTGGGCATCGTCTTCACGGCTGCCGACCTGCAGGAGCGGTTGAGGGCGGCGGGACAGCCCGACGACCTCGCCACCGGTTTCGACGGCTCCGTCTGTGTGGGAGAATGGATGGCGGTCCCCACGGGGGCTCATCGCCCTTCACCGCTGACCCTCCTCGACGAGGCCTTAGCATACGTCTCGCGGACGATGACGCTGAAGACGGGCGACCTGCTGCTCCTGCTCACTGGCAATGAGCCGCGGGAGGTCCACATCGGTGACCACATGGAAGAGTGGATGGATGACCGCAAGGTCGTGGAGTTCAACTGTAAGTGATTTTTGGTGGTTTGGTAGATTGGTGGTTTGGTAGATTGGTGATAAATGAGTTCCTCGTTTAGTAAAGCTTCCTATCAGAAAAGGTAATCATAATTACTCATTTATCACGTTCTTGCACAATAAAGCGGCAGATTTTGCGTTATATTCTTCAAGGAAGACTGTAAAAATGAGAAATGAGTAATAACTTGTTTACTTGTCAACACGTCAACTAAAAAGTAAACATGTCATGAAGATACGACTGACGATGGTACTGCTGCTGGCGGTGATGGGGCTGAAGGCTCAGCGCACGCAGTTTGTCAACCTGACCGCGGAAGAGGTGGGGCTGACGGACGGTGGTGTGCCCCGGCTGGCATGGTCGTTCCCGTTGCCCGCCGACTATCAGGACTCGTTGTATACGGTGAGCCTGCTCTATCCCGAATTTATCGATGCCCCACAGACCGTCGACAGCCTGCTGCCGCCGATGCCGCTGGTGGAAGAGCGCGTCGCCCTGGACCGTAAGCGTGGAGCGTTGGAAGTGCTCTTCACTCCCTGGGTGTGGCGCGACGGGCGTCAACAGATTTTGGTGAGCTTCATGATGAGGGTGACCGCAGTTCCCCGTCCCTCTCACGAGGGGTGTGGCCGCAATGATGCCTCCCCCGGAGCAAGGGTGAAGGCTAATGTCTTTCGGGAGCAGGGCAGCGGAGAGGTGGAAGGTTCGCTTCTCGCCTCCGGCCGCTGGGCAAAGATACGGGTGCCGGCAACTGGGGTCTATGAGATTACCGATGCGCTGGTGCGTCAGGCAGGTTTCTCCGATGCGTCGAAGGTGAGGGTCTATGGCTATGGCGGTGCGCTGCAGCCGGAGGTGCTCAGTCGCAGCTATCTCGCTGCCACCGATGACCTGCAGGAGGTGCCCACGGCGACCGTCAACGGGCGCAGGCTCTTCTATGCCGTAGGCCCTGTGACATGGAGTACGGACGATGCCCAACGGCGCACGCGCAACCACTATTCCGACTATGGCTACTACTTCCTCACGCAGAGCGACGAGGAGCCGCTCAAGGTGAGTGACTCGGAGTTCCTCGGCAGCTTCTATCCTTCGCCCGACGACTACCACTCGCTCTACGAGGTGGACGGCTACGCCTGGTATCCCGGGGGCCGCAACCTCTACGACCGCGAGCAGATTACGACGCAGAAGGCTAAGCAGGTGGTGTTGAGGAACGAGGGTCATGCTGCCACCGGCACCCTGTCGGTACGCCTCTCGGGAGGCACGACCAGTGGCGGACAGATCCTGCTCAACGACTCGCTGCTCGGCACCTTCTCGTTCACCGTCAACGATGAATACACCAAGGGTGTTGAGTCGACAGGCATCTACAGCATCAAGGGTCTCAAGGATGAGAACACCGTCAGCATCGTCTGCACGCGCGGCGGCCCGCTGCGCCTCGACTATGTGTCGATGGCCTGGGACACGCCCCGGCCAGCCCCCGACCTGCAGGGCGGCACGTTCCCCGCACCCGAATTCGTTTACAACATCACGAACCAAAACCTTCATGGTGACCCGCAGGCCGACATGGTCATCATCATCCCCACCTCGCAGAAGCTGCGCGCAGAAGCTGAACGGCTGAAGGCCTTCCATGAGCAACACGACTCGCTGCGCGTAAATATCGTGCCCGCCGACGAGCTCTACAACGAGTTCTCCAGCGGCACGCCCGACGCCAATGCCTACCGCCGCTATATGAAGATGCTCTACGACCGTGCCGGGAGCGATGCCGACCTGCCGCGCTATCTGTTGCTCTTCGGCGACTGCATGTGGGACAACCGGCTGCTCACCGCCGAGTGTGCGAAGCTCGACGCCGACGACCTGCTGCTGTGCTTCGAAAGTGAAAACTCACTGCACAAGGTGAACTGTTATATCGACGACGGCTTCTTCGGACTCCTCGACGAGGGCGAAGGCGGCAACCCGCAGTCGGCAGACAAACTCGACATCGCCATCGGACGCTTCCCCGTGAACAGCGTGGAGGAGGCGAAGATCATGGTCGACAAGACCATCGCCTATGCAGAAAACGAGAATGCCGGTGCATGGCAGAACACGCTGGTCTTCATGGGCGACGACGGCGACGACAACCGGCACATGCGCGACCTGAACGAGGCGGCAGAAGAAATCATGACCCTCCATCCCGGCTATACAGTGAAGAAGATTATCTGGGATGCCTACGACCGCGAGTCCTCATCGACGGGCTATCGCTATCCCGAGGTCACCCGACTCATCAAACAGGCGCAGCAGCAGGGGGCGCTCATCATGGACTATGCCGGCCACGGCTCTGAGGTGCAGGTGTCCCACGAGTCGGTGCTGCGCATCAATGACTTTGCTGCGTTCACCAACCGTAACCTGCCGCTATGGATTACCGCGTCGTGCGACCTGATGCCCTTCGACGGCATCAGCGAGACCATCGGTGAGACCGCCGTCCTTAATCCACGGGGAGGTGCCGTGGCCTTCTTCGGCACTACCCGTACCGTCTATGCCACGCAGAACAAAGTCATCAACATGGCATTCCTGCGGCATGTGCTCAGCAAAGTGGACGGCAAGCCCATCACCATCGGTGAGGCGCAGCGGCGCGCGAAGAACGAACTCATCGAGAAAGGCACGGACCTGAGTACCAACAAGCTGCAATACTCCCTGCTGGGCGACCCGGCCCTGGCCCTGCATCAGCCGCAGATGGAAGTCATTGTCGACTCTATCAACGGGCAGGCGGTGGCTGACATCGCCGACAACCTGCCGCAGATGAAAGCAGGCAGCATTGCCAACGTCGCAGGACATATCGACGGAGCTGAAGACTTCAACGGCGTCGTGGCGCTGGCGGTACGCGACAGCCGCGAACTCATCACCTGCAAACTCAACAACACCCATGAGGCCGACGTGCCCTTCACCTACTACGACCGCACCAACACCCTCTTCCAAGGCACCGACAGCGTGCGTGGCGGTAAGTTCCGCTTCAACTTCGCCATACCGAAAGACCTCAACTACAGCGGCGGCACAGGACTCATCAACCTCCATGCCTATAACAGCAGCCACACCCTCGACGCCCACGGCTACAGCGAAGACTTCCGCGTGGGCGGCAGCGACCTGCAGTCGGGCGACCCCACCGGCCCCAGCATCTACTGCTACCTGAACGCACCGTCGTTCAACAACGGCGACCGCGTCAACAGCACGCCTTACTTCGTGGCACAGCTCTCTGACAGCGACGGCATCAACGCCTCGGGCAGCGGCATCGGCCACGACCTGGAACTCGTCATCGACGGAGAGATGTCGCGGACGTATGTCCTCAACGACAACTTCCAGTTCGACTTCGGCTCCTATACCAGTGGTACCACCTATTACAGCATACCCGAGCTGACGGAGGGCGAGCATACGCTGCTCTTCCGTGCCTGGGACATCATGAACAATTCGTCGGTGGCAACGCTGAACTTCCGTGTGGCGAAGAACCTCGAACCTGTTATCTATGACATCAGCTGCACCAACAACCCTGCCCGCACGCAGACGACATTCATCGTCAGTCACGACCGCACAGGCAGTGCCGTCGACATCGAGATTGAAGTCTTCGACATGAGCGGCCGACAGCTGTGGAGCCACCTCGACGACGGCATCACCACCAGCGGGGCTTACACCTACGACTGGAACCTCTGTGTAGACGGAGGTCAACAGCTGCAGACAGGCATCTACCTCTATCGGATGCGCCTCACCAGCGAAGGCACTACCCACACATCGAAGGCCAGAAAGCTGATAGTAATTAGTAATGAGTAATGAGGAATGAGAAATGAGTAATAACTCGTTAACTTGTCAACTAAAAAAGATTATGTTGAAGTTTTTAAATAGAAAAAGTAACCAGCCCTCCCTCTCTTGGGGTTTTCGCCCCTCGCCAAACATGGGGTTCAGAGGGGAGTTAACAGGGGGTGGGCTCCTCCTCCTTCTTCTCCTGCCGCTCTCCCTTCAGGCTCAGGACACGAAGCGAAAGATGTTTAACCCCGTCCACACCGCCCTCGTCTCGCAGACCATTGCCCCCGACGCCCGTGCCGGCGGTATGGGTGACGTGGGTGCTGCCACCGACCCTGACGTCGTGTCGCAGTATTGGAACCCTGCCAAGTATCCCTTCACCATCTCACGGGCCGGAGTAGCACTGAACTACACACCGTGGCTGCGCCAGTTGGTCAACGATATGGACCTCGCCTATCTGTCGGGTTACTATCGTATCGGCGACTACTCCGCTATCTCCGGTGCACTCAACTATTTCTCGCTCGGTGAGGTGTATACAAGCCTCGATGCCGACGCCTACACCATCCACCCCTATGAGATGTCGCTCGACGTCGCCTACTCCATCATGCTCAGCGAGAACTTCTCGATGGCTGCAGGCCTGCGCTACCTCTTCTCCGACATGTCGTATTCGACCGACGAAGAGAAACCCACGGCAGGAGCCTTCGCTGCCGACCTGTCACTCTACTATCAGAACTTCCTGAACCTCGGCGACCGCGAATGTCAGGTGGGACTTGGTATGAACGTGTCGAACATCGGTTCAAAGATAAACTTCAGCGGCAGCGACGACAGTGAGTTCATCCCGACAAACCTCCGTCTGGGTGCCTCGCTGATGATACCCGTCGACGAATACAACCGCTTCACCATTGCCGCCGATGCCAACAAGCTGCTCGTGCCCACCTATCCCTCGGAAGACCAGTATAAGGCCGACCCCGAGAAGGACACCTATCTCGACTACGAGGACTATGTGCGCAAGAAATACTACGACCAGTCGAGCATCGGAGGCATGTTCAAGAGCTTCCACGACGCCCCCAACGGCTTCAGCGAGGAATTGGAGGAGATACAGTGGAGCGTCGGTGCCGAGTATGTCTACCACGACCAGTTCAGCATCCGTGCCGGCTATCACCATGAGTCGGAGAGCAAGGGTAACCGTAAGTATTTCACCGTCGGAGCCGGCTTCAAGATGAGCGTCTTCTCGCTTGATGCAGGCTATGTCATCTCAACGGCACAGTCAAACCCCCTCGACCAGACCATGCGCTTTACCCTCTCGTTCGATATGGACGGTATCAAGGATTTGTTTAAATAAAAAGACGGATATGAACTTTCGCATTGGCTTCGGCTATGATGTCCATCAGTTGGTAGAAGGTCGCGACCTCATACTCGGTGGAATAAAGATTGAACATACACAGGGACTACTCGGACACAGCGATGCCGACGTCCTCATCCATGCCATCTGCGACGCACTCTTGGGAGCCGCCAACATGCGCGACATCGGCTATCACTTCCCCGACAACTCCGAAAAGACCCTCGGCATGGACAGTAAGATCATCCTGCGTGACACCGTCAGACTGATTGCCACCAAGGGCTACCGAGTGGGAAACATCGATGCTACGGTATGCGCCCAGCACCCGAAACTCAACCCTCACATTCCTGCCATGCAGCAGTGTCTGGCCGACGTCATCGGCATCGACCCCGATGCCATCTCCATCAAGGCCACAACCACTGAACACCTCGGCTTCGTCGGCCGTGAAGAAGGACTCGCTGCCTATGCCGTCGGCCTGATAGAAATGATTTGTTAGTAGACAAGTAAACAAGTAGACAACCAAAAAAACATAATGAAGAACAAAATCCTACTCGGAGCACTGCTCCTGATGGCAGCAACAGCCGTTCAAGCCATCGACATCAAATCGAAAATCAGCATCAAGCAACCTGGAAACGCCGCGGTGAGCTACGACCTCGACAAGGTTGCCCAAAGCCAGTTGCCCATCACCGTCACCGCCAACGAGCGGCAGGACGGAGATGATGTCGTCTACACCGTCACCATCCTGGCAAAGAAGCGCGTCTACTTCAGCTATCAGGCCAGCCTCAACACAGGCTTCCCATCGGCCGACTGCGAGTATTACCTGCCAGGATTCTGGTATCATCGCAACCTCCGCTCACCACGCGAGGCACCGTCGTTCCATACCTCCAAAGCCTGGAACTTCCGCGAAGACCGCCTCTCGACACCGCTCACCAGTACCTACAACCAGCAGACGGGACAGTATGTCAGCGTGCTGCGCCAACAGGAAGACGGATGCGATGCCCTCACCACCCACCAGGAAGGAGAAGTCATCCTTTCGGGAAAGACATCCCTCGGCTTCCTTGGTATCGACGGCGAAGGACCCTCAGCACGACTCACCTTCGGCTATCCCTATATGGAGACACCGCGCCGTTACATCCGCAAACTCACGCTGGCTCCCGCCATACAGGCCTTTGCCAAACTCGAACCCGGAGAAGTGAAGACCCTCACCTGGCGCATCCGGGCCAGAAAGGCCGACAGCTACGGACAGTTCGTCAGCAAGACATGGGAATACAGCTTCGACCAGATGAGCCCCAAACCCATCAAGGCCCTCTATACAGCCGAACAGATGAAGACACAGCTCAGCAAGTATTTCCGCGCCTCCTACATCGACAAGTACCCCTTGAAGTTCAACTCAGGCCACGGCCTGCGCATCGACACCTGCGAACCCGTCGGCATCATGCAGCTCGGCTTCTGCGGAAGACCCCTCCTCAATGGTTTCAACACCCTTGAATACGGTGAGCAGCACCATGAGCAGGACCTCATCGACCAGGCCAACGCCATCTTCGACAGCTTCCTTCAGAACGGCTTCACCAAGGCTGGCTACTTCTTCGATGAAATCTTCTTCCACGACGGCATCCCGGCCGACGATAAAGTCGTCCACAGCATCCGCCAGCAGTCGGAAGGCATCTACGCCGTGCTCCTCTACCTCAAGTACGAAAAGGAACAAGGCCGCAAGCACAAAGAATGGGAACAGCGCATCCGCACCCTCCTCGACAACTTCCTGACGTTGCAGAAAGCCGACGGCCACTATGCCCGTAAGTTCAACGACAGCGGTGCCGACATCGATGCCAGCGGAGGCTCAACGCCTTCCGCCACCTCCGCCCTCGTCATGGGTTACAAATACTTTGGCGACAAACGCTATCTGGCAGCAGCCAAACGCACCGTCGACTACCTCGAGCAGAACATCATCTCGAAGAGCGACTACTTCTCGTCAACCCTCGATGCCAACTGCGAAGACAAAGAGGCTGCCATCGCCGCCGTCACCGCCACCTATTATCTGGCAATGGTCACGAAGGCCAAGGAACGCCAGCACTATATCGACCTCTGTCGTCAGGCCGCCTACTTCGCCCTCTCATGGTACTACCTCTGGGACGTGCCCTTCGCACAGGGGCAGATGCTCGGCGACCTCGGCTTCCGTAGTCGCGGATGGAGTAACGTCTCGGTAGAGAACAACCACGTCGACGTCTTCGTCTTCGAACTCGCACACATCGTCAAGTGGCTCGGCGAGACACTGCAGGAGCCCCGCTTCATGCAGATGAACGACCTCATCTATTCGTCGCTCAACCAACTCATGCCAACGCCCGAACGACTCTGCGGCATCGGCCACGAAGGCTTCAACCCCGAAGTCGTCCAGCATACCGCATGGGACTACGGCAGAAACGGCAAAGGCTACTACAACGACATCTTCGCACCAGGATGGACTGCCGCCTCGCTGTGGGAACTCTATTCACCCCAGCGCACCGTCAACTTCCTGAAGTAGGAGGTTATAGAAAGCAAGGCCACCCCCCCAACCTTCTCCCTTTGGGTTGGGAGGCTCAGTCTACTCGTTGTGCCGTTGAGACCAGCCTTTGGTCACAATGAGACAACTCCTAACGCTTCTTTGATTTAGTTGACTCTATTCCATACCGTTTGCTTCGGGACATCTACCAATCTACCAAGATGTATGTGTTACGAAAAAAGACAGGTTCTACAGCGAACCTGTCTTTTATAATGTTTTTTTGGGGAATAGTCTTTATTGCTGTTTCTGGTAGGCGGCGTAGATGCTGTCGGCGATTTGCTTCATCTCTTCGGCCGGGAACTGCTGCTTGGGTCGATGGAAGTTGACGTCGTCTTCGGTGTTCATGGGGATGAGGTGTATGTGTGCGTGTGGCACTTCGAGTCCGAGTACTACTTGTGCTACTTTTCTGCACTTGAAGACTTCCCGTATGGCGAGTGCGACGTGTTTGGCGAATACTTGCATGGCGGCGAGTTCTTCGTCTGTGAGGTCGAAGATGTAGTCGATTTCCCGTCTTGGTATGACGAGGGTGTGTCCTTTTGATACGGGACTGATGTCGAGGAATGCGTAGAACTGTTCGTTCTCGGCGCATTTGTAGGAGGGTATTTCTCCTGCTGCTATTTTGCTGAAGATGCTCATAGTTTTTTTATTGTTTATCCGATGGTGATGTTGTCGATGCGCAGTTTCATGGTTCCTGCGGGTATTTTTATTTCTGCCACGTCGCCCACTCGCTTGTTGAGCAGTCCCTGTGCGATGGGTGTCTTGATGGAGAGTTTTCCTTCGCGGAAGTTTGCTTCTTCTTCGCTGACGATGGTATATGCCATTTTGGCTCCCGTTGCGAGGTTAGTCATTTCTACTTTCGACAGTATCTGTACGGTGTCGGAAGAGAGTCGCTTGGTGTCGACGATTTTTGCTTCGGCGATGGTGAGTTTAAGTTGGTTTATTTTGTTTTCGAGGTGTGCCTGTGCTTCTTTTGCGGCATCATACTCTGAGTTTTCGCTGAGGTCACCCTTGTCGCGTGCCTCGGCGATGGCGGCAGAGGCCTTCGGGCGCTCTATGCCTTCGAGTCTTCTGAGTTCGGCGATGAGTTTCTCATAGCCTTCTTGTGACATGTAAGCCATATTCGTTCTTTTTTTTATTAGTTGCTCCCCGTTAGGGTCTATGGTTTGTTGTTTTTTCTGCACAGTAAAAAATAAAGAATTCCGACTTGTTCTTGACGTCGAAATTCCGCACAATCTTTTGCTGTGTCAGTAGTTACTTTTTCTGTATGGATTTTTTTGTTTCTGCGTGCAAAGTTAAGAAATGTTTCTGAAATGACCAAACTTTTCGTGTTTTTTTTGTAATTTTGCAGAGGTTATGGACAGACAAGGTTTTTTCAGTCGTACGGAGGAGCTTTGGAATGCGTGGTCGCATGGTGCGGGCATCCTTCTTGGCATTGCCGTAGGCATTGCTTTTCTGATTTGGTGTGGCCGTAACGGAAACGGCTGGGCTACGGCAGGTGTTGTGCTTTATCTGTTTGGTATGCTGATGTCTTATGTGGCGTCGACGGTCTATCATGCTGCACCGTCGGGCAGCCGTTGGAAGCATCGGCTGCGCAAATGGGACCATGCCGCCATCTACTGGCATATAGCAGGTTCTTATTCTCCCATCACGTTAGTGGCGCTTCGTCAGGCTGGCGGCTGGGGTTGGGCGCTGTTTGCCTTTGTGTGGGTGGCAGCGGTGGCGGGTACGATAGCGAGTTTCGTCCGTCTTAAAGACCACAGCCATCTGGAGACGGTGTGTTTCTGTCTGATGGGACTGAGTGTGTTGGTGGCTTTTAAGCCGCTGGTCGACAATGTGAGTGTCGGCGCTGTCAGCTGGATTATTGCCGAGGGCGTGTGTTACCTGACGGGTGCAGTCTTCTATAGTCTGAAGAGTCGTCGGTTCATGCATACGGTGTTCCACTTCTTTGTCTTGGCGGGCAGTGTCTGCCATATCATTGCGGTGTGGGACATGCTGTTGAATTTGTGAGGAATGAGAAATGAGGAATGTGGAATTTCGCTTAGGTGAGACTTGGGGATGTTTGTTGTTGATCTTCCTTCTCCTTCTCTCAGGCTGCCACAAGGATGTGGCAACGTCAGTAGAGACTGAGGTGTTCAGTGATATTGTCCGCCTGCCGACGACTCCCGTGAAGCAGCAGGGCCACAGTGAGTCGTGCTGGATCTATGCCATGCTGGCAACGGTGGAGACCGACCGTCTGGTGATGGGCGACTCGGTGAACCTTTCTGCCGACTACCTTTGCCGGCAGTATCTGTCGGAGCAGGCATTGCATTATTATCTCTCGCGTGGCCGAAAGTCTATTTCCATGCGTGGTATGATGCCGATGACACTACGGCTGCTGGAGCAGTATGGGGCCGAACCCTTTGATACTTATCATGGGCCGTCGTCGCTGAACTATCATGTGCTTTGTCGGAAGGTGGAGCAGGCCGCCCGCACGAGTAAGTCGTTCGCACAGTTAGCACGGCATACCGATGCCCTCTTCGACAGCGAGCTGGGTTTCCTGCCGCGGTTTGTCTTCATGGCGGGCGTTGAATATACGCCGCAGCAGTTCGGGCGCAGCGTCTGTCGTCCGGAGGCGTATGTAGCGCTGACAAGTTTCACGCATCACGGTTTTCAGGAGGATGTCGTTTTGGAATTTCCTGACAACCGCGAGCAGTGCCGCTTCCGTAATGTTCCTATCGACGAACTGATGGCGGCGGTCGACAGCACCTTGCTTTCGGGTCATGCCGTGTGCTGGGAAGGTGACATCTCGAACAAAGCCTTCGATTTCAAAAGAGGTGTGGCGCGGCTGACCCTTGACAGCGTCGACGATGTGCAGCAGCTGCGGCAGCAGTCGTTCGAGCGTCTCAGCACTACCGACGATCACTGCCTGACCCTTGTGGGCATCGCCGAAGACAGCAATGGCGAGCGGTTCTATCTGGCGAAGAATTCGTGGGGTACGGAGAATGCCTACGGTGGTTTTGTCTATCTCTCAGCCGACTATGTGCGACTCTATACGATTGCTGTGGTGGGGCAGATGAGGAACCGAAGGTCGGCGGCCGAAGGGAAAGTCAATGAGAAATGAGGAATGAGGAATGAGAATTGAGAAATCTTACTTAATTGAGACTTGTAGAGGACTGTGGTTGTTATTCTTCTTGGTTCTCTCTTCTTTGCCTTTACAGGCACAGGACGAGCGGCCGCAACCCCAGCCCGACGGTGTGGAAGACATCTTGCGCTTCGTGCCGATGGCTTCAGTCTATGTGCTGAAGGGTTGCGGCGTCGAGTCGGCGAGTTCTTGGCGACGCCTGTTGGTGAATAATGCTGCCTCGCTGGTCGTGGGGGCTGCCGTGACTTATAGCGTGAAGTTCTCGGTGTCATCGGAACGCCCCGACCATAGCGACGACCACGGCTTCCCTTCGGGGCATTCGATGGTGGCCTTTGCCGGTGCCCATCTGCTTGCCAAGGAGTATGGTCATCATTCGCCTTGGATCAGTGTGGCTGGCTATGCCACGGCGACGGCCGTGTCGATAGAACGCATCCGCCACGACCATCACAACTGGTGGCAGTGTGCGGCAGGTGCTGCCATCGGCATCGGCGCCACGGAGGTGGGCTATTGGATAGGGGACAAACTCACGGGTGAACGCTCGCGGCTGTCAGTAGTCCCGACACCCAACGGCATTGATGTGGCCTATACTTTTTAGTTGACGAGTTGACAAGTAGGCGAGTAGGCAAGGTAATGGCTTTATACTTAGAATGAGCAATGAGAAAAGCACTTTTCGCTTCTTTTAGCTACCGCGACTGGTGGCATCGTCTGGAGCCCCGTTGGGGACGTGGCGAGGCGCAAGCCATCGTGCGCCTGCTGGCCGAGCGCCTGTTGGGCTTGTCGTTGGCCGATTTGTTGGCCGACGGACTGCAACGTCTTCCTGCCGACCGCCAGCAGCTTTTTACCGAAAGAATCCTTCGGGTGGAAGCGGGAGAACCCGTTCAGTATGTCCTTGGCGAGGCTTCTTTCTGTGGGCAGTGGCTGAAGGTGTCGCCGTCGGTTCTCATTCCACGTCCCGAGACCGAGGAGCTGTGTCGGTGGGTCGTCAGCCTGTGCGGCGACCGGCATGACGGAGCCTGCCGGCTGTTGGACGTGGGTACCGGCTCAGGCTGTATTGCCTGCACCTTGGCAGCCCGGATGCCTGGTGCCACGGTCGAAGCCTGGGACATCTCGGAAGATGCGCTGGAGGTGGCGCGCGAGAATGCCAAATGTACACATGTCCATGTGTCTTTCCAACGGCGCGATGCCCTTCATCTTCTGCCACCTCACGATGAGTCTTGGGACGTCATCGTTTCCAATCCCCCTTATATATGTAATAATGAACGCGCGAAGATGGAACCTCATGTCCTCGACTATGAGCCTTCGCAAGCCCTCTTCGTGCCCGATGACCAGCCGCTGTGTTTCTACGAGGCTATCGGCCGTTATGCACGGCAGACGCTGACGGCGGGCGGTCGTCTGTTCTTTGAAATCAATCCCCTTTATGCAGCTGAACTGTGCCGATGGCTCGAAGCGGTCGGCTTCGACGATGTCGTCGTGGCCGACGACCTGTTCGGAAGGCAGCGGTTCGTCTGCGCCCTGCAACCCCGATGATGAAAGAGATAACAGAACAGGAGGCCTACCTTCGGCTTACGACACGTTGTGCGCAGGCTGAACATTGCGAACAAGAGATGACCTTGGCCATGAGTCGCTGGGGCCTTTCAGAAGAGAGTCAGGCCCGCGTCATGGCGCGACTGACAGCCGAACGATATGTCGACAACCGTCGTTTTGCCGAGGCTTTCGTCCGCGACAAGGTGCGCTACAACAAGTGGGGTCGGCGGAAGATAGAGCAAGCCCTCTGGCAGAAGCGCATCGACAGCGATACCATTCGCGAAGTCCTCGACCAGGTGGAGACGGCAGAATATGTCGACATCCTTCAGCCACTGTTGCGGCAGAAACGGCGGTCGACACGTGCCTCCAATGAAGCCGAACTCACCCAGAAACTCATCCGCTTTGCCCTGGGACGAGGGTTTACGATGGATGTCATCCGTCAGTGTCTCAAGGTAGGCGACACAGATATTGATTGACGCCATGTATCGCCCATCCCTTTTCCAGGATATCCTCGACCTGCTGATGCCGCGTCCCTGTGCCAACTGCGGCCGTAGGCTGACGGCAGGAGAGCAGACGCTCTGTGTCGGATGTATGCTTCAGTTGCCGCGAGTGCAGTTGGAGCCGACCTTCGAAGACAACAGTCTGGCGCGGCTGTTCTGGGGATGTTTCCCCGTGGGAAGGGCAACGGCTTTCATCTATCATCAGCCACAGGCGTCTTCCAGTCGGTTCATCTATCGGATGAAGTATGAAGACCAGCCCATCATCGCCCGCCAGATGGGAGCCCTGATGGCAAAGGACCTGCTTACGAAAGGTTTCTTCGAAGGCATTGATGTCCTCATTCCCGTACCCTTGTCGAGAAAGCGCCAACGGCAACGCGGCTATAACCAAAGCCTCGAGATTGCCCGGGGTGTGGCCGAGGTCACCGCTCTTCCCGTCTGTCATCATATCGTAGGGCGCATCCACTTCAAAGGTTCCCAGACCCACCTGTCGGCCATCGACCGTCGCGAAAACGTCGAGGGAGCCTTTCGATTGACCCCTTCCCACTGGTGGCAGCGAAAGGAAACCATCGAGGGTCGGCATGTGTTGCTCATTGATGACGTGGTGACGACGGGTGCCACGCTGATGGCCTGTGCGCAAGAGCTGATGAAGGCAAAGCCCCGGCAAATCAGCATCCTTGCGTTGGCTTATACACGTTCGCAGTGACCCGTTTCGTACTTTTTTTTCTTTAAAGCCATACGTTTCTCAAAAAAAACATGTAATTTTGCAGACTATAAGCAACGAACCGCGATCATGAACGACGACTTCGATATCAGACAAGAGAGCATTCGCAAGAACGAACGCGACTTTGAGAACGCCCTGCGTCCCCTTCGTTTCAGTGACTTCACCGGACAACGGAAGGTGGTGGAAAACCTGCAGGTGTTTGTCGAAGCTGCCAAGTATCGCGGTGAACCTCTCGACCACACCCTCCTTCACGGGCCTCCAGGATTGGGAAAGACGACGCTTTCGAACATCATTGCCAATGAACTTGGCGTAGGCTTTAAGCTGACCAGCGGCCCCGTCCTCGACAAACCTGGCGACCTTGCCGGACTGTTGACTTCGCTCGAGCCCAACGATGTGCTTTTCATTGATGAAATCCACCGCCTGTCGCCTGTCGTCGAAGAGTATTTATATTCGGCGATGGAAGACTATCGGATAGACATCATGATTGACAAAGGACCTTCGGCCCGAAGCATTCAGATAGACCTCAATCCCTTTACGATGATTGGCGCCACCACCCGAAGCGGACTCCTCACGGCTCCGCTGCGTGCCCGTTTCGGCATCAACCTTCACTTGGAGTATTACGAGCCGGAGACCCTTCAACTGATTATCCGTCGGTCGGCATCTATCCTGCAGGTGCCCATCGACGACGAGGCTGCTTACGAAATCGCGCGCCGGTCGCGTGGTACGCCCCGTGTGGCCAATGCCCTGTTGCGTCGTGTCCGCGACTTTGCCCAAGTGAAAGGCAACGGGCGCATTACGTCGGACATTGCCGTCGTGGCCCTTCATGCGCTGAACATCGACCAATATGGCCTTGACGAGATAGACAACAAGATTCTGCTGACCATCATTGACAAGTTCCGCGGCGGACCTGTCGGCGTGTCGACCATTGCCACCGCCATCGGCGAAGACACCGGTACGGTGGAGGAAGTCTATGAGCCCTTCCTCATTATGGAAGGTTTCATCAAGCGAACGCCGCGAGGCCGTATGGCCACGAAGTTGGCTTACGACCATCTGGGCCGCAATCCCTATAGCGGAAACATCATGGAACCGGAATTGTTCAGTTGACGCTCAGGCTGATACCCGCCAGCGAGAACAACAACCAAGGAGTATCGGCATTGCTGAACGGTGCGTCAGCCTTCTCGCGGAGGACCTGTAGGCAGTCGGGGTGTTTTTCTTCGAAGGTCTCACTGGTCCATACGAACATCGGAATGCGGAATACTCTTTCGACGGTTTCTTCATCTGACGGACCGCCGAAAGACCGTCCGAAATAGAGGTTCGGACCGGCATAGATTTGTTCGCCGTGATCGGAGATGAAAACCATCACGGCATTTATTCCCTTCATTTTTTCTATGATAGCCGACAATACAAAGTCATTGTAGAGCGTAGCATTGTCATACGCTGCCACCTGCTGCCGTTGCTGGCGGGTGAGTTCGTTGCGCCGGATGCTGTCGGCGGTAAAATGGCTGAAACTGTCGGGATAGCGCAGACTGGCATCAAAGTGCTGTCCCATGAGGTGGATGATATTCAGTGACTTCGACTGCAGGAAGAGTCGGTCGGCATAGTGTTCGACAAGGTCACCGTCGAAGGCAAAGGTCTTTTCGTTGCGAAAGTCGAAGCATTGGTCGTTGATGGCCGTCGGCGACAGGAAGTAGGAACAGCTGTAGTCGAAGGAACCGCCCGATGAGCGAGTGTATTGATTGTCGAGATAGGCGACGTGATAGCCAGCCTTTCTGAAGACTGCCGGCATGAGGATGTATTCGGTAGAGTCGCCCGTCACCTCTTCTCCTTGAAGCGTGAAGATATAGCGCATGGCCTCATAGGTGGCTGGTGTCGGCGTGGTGGCGTGAGTGAAGAGAGTGAGCCGTCCTTCCTCTTGTTCCTTTTCCATTCGCGGCGATGTCTTCAGAGGGTAGCCATAGAGTGAGGAGTGCAACCGGTCGAACGACTCTCCGATGACGAGGACAATGACGGGAGCCTCGGTCGGGTCGGGTGTCTCCGTGACATTGATATGGTCAATCATTGTTGCCATCAGCTCCGTTTCGCCGTGTTTCTCCTGAATGAACCTCAGGTCGTTGAAGAGTTCGTTGAGGCTGTTTTGTCCCATCGGCAATCCGAGGCACCCCGTAAACAACGGGAGCAGACAGGCAGGAATGGCCAGGAGGAGGGCCGCGAGAAGCGTTCGCCCTCGGTCGGCGGTGGCGGGCTTTATGAGGAAGGTGAGGCCTACGGCTGCGAGAATGGCTGTGAGGACATACAGAAGGGTAGGGAAGTGCAGGATGTATGTCGTCAGAAACTCCTTAGCTTCGCGGGATGTCGTCTGTAGGACAAGGCCGAGAATGGCAGGATTGAAACGCGAGCCGAAACGCAGGAAGGTAAACGTTTCTATCCCGAAGAGCAAGGCCAGCAGCAGCAAGACGGTGCGTTGAAGCCCGATGCTCTTTCTGGTCAGGAGGGCCATGACGACGGCATAGCCCGCCGACTGCACACAGGCCGTGGCAAGGAGCAGCTTGGCGAAATGGCGCGGCTCGTAGCTGGCAGGTATTGCCATCAGCAGGGTGGCGACGGCGACAAAAGGCCAGAGGGTCGACCGCAGGGGCAAGGGGTTCTTCTTTTCTTTCATTTAAGCCAGTAACATGATGAGCACTTGTGCAATGATTACGCGCAGGAACATGCCTAACGGGTA
>Ga0310697_10003019_pt1 | contig 17289 bp, 18 predicted proteins | sample 172DNAGHGlowgp2_FD_203883 | JGI IMG/M metagenome (GOLD analysis project Ga0310697, IMG submission 203883) | Sheep rumen microbial communities from Palmerston North, Manawatu-Wanganui, New Zealand - 1728 DNA GHGlow gp2 (v2) (version 2) | ecosystem: Host-associated > Mammals > Digestive system >... | reverse complement strand
CTGTTCCTTTAAGGTTACGTTTGAAGCGACACGGTCGATGATCGGAATCTTTACGTGGATACCGGCTTTCCAGGTGGTCTGGTATTTGCCGAGACGCTCGATTACGAACTCACGTGCCTGCGGGACAATGCGGATGTTTGTGGCTATGAGTATTATTAAAATAACTAATAAAGCGGGACCTACAAATTCCATAGGGATACCTCCTTTGTTTTATTGATACTATTATACACTCCAAAGTGTACTGTTTTCAAGGTTTATACAATATATTGTGTTGACAATGGGCTTTGTAGTTATTTATAATTTATTTGTACCCTTTTCTTAATTGTTTTTTAAGAAATAAGGCTTATTATGAAGCCGAAAATAAAAAAACCGAAGGAGTGGTTTTCGTGATAGAAGCTTTTAAGAAAATGATTGACAACTGGAAGGATTTCGAGGGCAGAACTTCGAGAGCCGACTACTGGTGGGCAACACTCGCTTGGTTCATTATCTCAGTTGTTCTTTCCATTATCATCATCATACCCTTTGCCATAGGAGCGGCAATGGACAACGGCAGCGGTTTCCTTTTCGCGTTAGGCGTTCTGATCGCAATAGCGGCAGGTGTTCTTTCCATCTTCATCGCGATTGCCGGACTCTCAATGAGCATCCGCCGTATTCGTGATGCAGGTTTCCCCTGGTGGTTCTGGTTCGTAAACTTCGTACCTTCAGTCGGTAACATCGCATTCATCGTACTTCTTTGCTTCCCGTCATCTGACGAACCCCGTGTAAACTTTGACGGAACGGGCAGTGCTTCAACGACTACTGTCAACGCAGCACCTGCTGCAACTGCTGCAGCTGCTCCCGCAGCCGCACCGGTTGACAATTCCCCGATCGTTGACGTAACGCCTGAAGAGGCTCCCGTAGTTGCTGAGGCTGAAGAGGCCGCAACCGTTGTTGAGGAGAAGGCTGAAGAAGCTGCGGAGGCAGTGGAAGCGGCTGTTTCAGACGAGTGGACATGCCCTTCATGCGGTATGAAGAACGACGGTAAGTTCTGCTCAGTATGCGGAGCTAAGAGGCCGTAAAGGCAAAATACTTTACAATTAGACAATTTTTATATGGGACGGCCGATTGGCCGTCCCATTTTTGGTGCTGCAACTTCTGCCTTTTATGCTATAATAGTGAGCGTAAACGGAAGGGAGTGATTGCATGAACGGTAAGCAACGCGTATCAATATGCGTTTTTCTGGCATGCGTAACTCTCGTTCTCGGAATCCTGATCAGAACGGGTTACTATGAACTGAAGACACTTCCCGTACCTGAAACTACAAAAGCTGCCCTTGGAGAAGAGAATGCAGCGGGCGAAGCCGGCGGGGAGCCGGAGGCCGCGAGTACAACGAGCGCTGCGGAGACGACAACGGAGGCTCCGGCCACAGCTGCGGCTCCGACAACGGCGGCGCCCACTACCGCGCCGCAGACAACCGCTGCGCCTCAGACGACGGCAAAAACAACTGCCGCGACAACAAGGCAGACAACGAAGCAGACTACCGGACAGACGACAGCTGCGACCACTGCCGCGTCAAGTGCGCAGTTTCTGTCAATAGAGTCATCCATGCTGTCGTCCGTAAATACGCAGCGCGTAAATGCGGGCCTGAGCATGCTCACAAGCTCTTCACAGCTCAATTACTGTGCGCGTATACGAGCTCAGGAACTGCTGACAAAAATGGACCACACAAGGCCCAACGGTACGGCTCCGTTTACGGTACTGGCGGAGAACGGCGTGGGCTATTCCGCTGCGGGTGAGAATATCGCCGCGGGTTACCCGGGTGTTGATTCCGTCATGAACGGATGGATGAATTCCACCGGCCACAGGGAGAACATTCTGAGTGCGAAATTTACTCAGATGGGATCCGCCTGCGCATATTTTCAGGGTTCACCCTACGGATATTACTGGGTGCAGCTTTTCATAGGATGAGAGGCTTTTGAAAAAAACACTTGCATTGTCCTTTTTAATCTGTTAATATATTCAAGCGTCCGAGCAACAGCTTGGGCACGACTTCCCGGACGGTCCTCTGACAATCCTTTGTGTATGAACGTTCTGATTTTTTTATTGGAGGAAAACAAAATGGATGCACTTAAAGTAATTACAGAAGGCCAGATTAAAGAGAACAAACCTGATTTTAACATCGGTGACACCGTAAAGGTTCACGTTAAGATTAAAGAGGGTAACAGAGAGAGAGTACAGGTCTTTGAAGGCACCGTTATCGCAAAGCGCGGCGGCGGAGTTTCCGAGACATTCACGGTTCGCCGTGTTTCCTACGGCGTAGGCGTTGAGAAGGTATTCCCCGTTAACTCACCGAACGTTGAGAAGATAGACGTAGTTCGCCGCGGTAAGGTCCGCAGAAGCAAGCTCTACTATCTCCGTGACCGTGTCGGTAAGGCTGCCAAGGTTAAGGAACAGCTTTAATTTCATATGGCTTTTGGAGGACAACTTCGGTTGTCCTCTTTTTTTGTTGCCCTTATAAATGGTTTCGTTTATAATGTTATCTGTATTGTTATATCTAAACTGTAGTAGGAGAAGGAAGGAGGACGGAGATGACAGAACATTTCGAGGTCACTTTCAAAGACGCAAATGTCGTAAACAGCGCGAAGTACAAACTCGCGGAATCGATTTATGACCTGATCTCTTCCGTTGTGTCCGCCATCATATTCGTGGCAATCATACTTGTCTTCTTCTTCAGAATTGCCACGGTAAACGGCGACTCGATGGTGCCGACGCTTACCGAAAATGACAGGCTTCTGCTCACGACGGCTTCTTCGGTTTACAACTACGGCGATATAGTCGTAATTCACAGGGAGGGCGAGGAAGCGCTTGTAAAGCGCGTCATCGCAACCCCGGGTGACAGGCTGGATATCGATTTTGAAAAAGGAATCGTGACAGTGAATGACAAAGTGCTCAATGAGCCCTACATCGCCGAGCCCACTTACCTCAGCTTTTCGGACGGTCCGAACTTCCCGTTTAAGGTACCTTCCGGCTACTACTTCTGTATGGGAGATAACAGGAACAATTCGCTCGACTCACGCTCCGGCGCGGTCGGACTCATAAATGAACAGTATATCATCGGAAAGATGGTTATCGATATTTCAGACACGGAGGCAAAATAATGAAAGATAAACTCGTAAGACTCTGCTACGAGGGCACCAGTGTCCTTGTGATGGCAAGTGTCATCATCGCAATAATTTTTACTTTCTTTGTCCGCTTCATAGGTGTTGTCGGAACTTCGATGACCGATACACTTGACTCAGGCAACTGGGTCATCATCTCGGAGATGGGCTTCAATTATGAGCCGTCATACGGCGACATAGTCGTTATCTCGCAGCCGGGCAGCATGGAGGAGAATATCATCAAGCGTGTCATCGCAACCGAGGGACAGCAGGTGAATATCAATTTTAACACAGGTGCCGTTTATATTGACGGTCACGAGATAATCGAGCCGTATATCTCCACTCCGACCACAAACCATTACGATGTAAATTTCCCCGTAACCGTGCCGGCAGGACATTGCTTTGTCATGGGTGACAACAGACAGGGTTCCGTAGACTCCCGTTCCACGATTATAGGGTTCATAGACAACAGGTCAATAATAGGCAATGCGCTTGTGGGTATAACCTCAGACGGCTTTGCCAATCTTGATGTAAGTGAGAGCAGTTAAATGGCTGATTTTCAGAAACAGACGGTACAGTGGTTCCCCGGCCATATGGCCAAGACCCGCCGGAAAATAAAAGAGAATCTGCCGCTCGTCGACGCAGTGGTTGAGCTCGTGGATGCCAGGATTCCGGTATCCTCGCGCAACCCGGAGCTCGACGAGCTTACAAGTTCAAAGCCCCGGATAATCCTCCTCAACAAATGTGACGTCGCGGACGCGAACGCCACGGCCGAGTGGATAAGATATTTCGAGGCTTCGGGTGCTTTTGCCCTGGCCGTCGACTGCAAGAGCGGCAAGGGTATAAACAGGTTTGACGACCTCGTCCGCGAGGCCCTGAAAGACAAGATTCAGTCAAACATAGACAAGGGCATGCCCGGCAGGGCCCTCCGCTTCATGGTGGTGGGTATTCCGAACACGGGCAAGTCTACATTCATAAATAAGATGAGCGGCAGAAACCGCCTCAAGACGGCCGACAGGCCCGGTGTCACAAGGACGAGCCAGTGGGTCGCCTGCGGAGGCGGAATTGAACTTCTTGACACGCCCGGCGTGCTCTGGCCGAAGTTCGATGACCCCGCAGTGGGCGACAAGCTCGCCTTCATAGGCTCCGTCAAGGATGAGATCCTTGACTCCGAGACTATCGCGGTGCGTCTCCTCGACGTTCTCAAGGAGGACTACGCTGACAGGCTCACCGAGCGCTATAAGATAGACGCGTCGGACTGTCAGCTTCCGTCATATGAACTCCTTGAGAAAATAGGCGCTGCGCGCGGCATGAAAATCCGCGGCGGCGAGGTCGATACGGAGCGGGCCGCCAACACTCTGCTCGACGAATACCGCGGAGGAAAGCTCGGCAGGCTGACCTTCGAGCGGCCGGGGAGGAAGAGCTGATGCCGACATATGACTATGAAAAGGCCGCTCTCGCTGCCGGTTTCTCTGTCATCTGCGGTATTGATGAGGCGGGCAGAGGCCCTCTGGCCGGCCCTGTTTTCGCCTCCGCCGTCGTTTTGCCGACGGACTGCGAAATACCCGGTCTTGATGATTCAAAGAAACTCACGGAGAAGAAGAGGGAAGCCCTCTTTGACGTGATTATCGAAAAAGCCGAAAGCTACAGCGTGGCTTCGGCCTCCGAAAAAGAGATAGATGAAATCAACATTTTAAACGCGACATTCCTCGCCATGAAAAGGGCATATGAGGGTCTGTCGGTAAAACCCGACAAGGCGCTGATTGACGGCAACAAAAAGCCCGGGCTCCCCTGTGAGGAGGAGACTGTGGTGAAGGGCGACTCAAAATCCATGAGCATTGCCGCAGCATCAATCCTCGCAAAGGTCTCAAGGGACCGCTATATGCTTGAGATGGCAAAGCTTTATCCCGAGTACTGCTTTGAGCAGCACAAGGGCTACGGCACAAAACTTCATTACGAGAAGATAAGGGAGCACGGTATTTCCGAAATCCATCGGAAGACCTTCCTTAAAACCCTGCACTGATGAAGAAATACGGTCTGGGTGTCGACGGCGAGACGTATGCCGCGGAACATCTCGAAAGTCTCGGCTACAGGCTGCTTGAGCGCAATTTCACAAGCCGCTTCGGCGAGCTGGACATGGTCGCCGTCTCGCCTGACGGGAAGTACCTCTGTTTTGTTGAAGTCAAGACCAGAAAGTCCGACAAAAACATAGCAACCGGCCTTGAGTCGGTCTCAGCCGAAAAGCAGCGAAAGATAGTGAAGACCGCCGAGTATTTTCTGGTCAGAAACCGAAGACTCGTTGAGAGTGAAGGGCTGCAGCCCAGGTTTGACTGTATTGAAGTGAATGTCGGTGAGAACGTTGATTTCAGATTCATAGAAAACGCATTTGACGCATAAAGGAGAAAAACATGTTTTATACGAGCACAAGGGACAAGAGCCTGAGAGTAACCTCTTCCGAAGCCATAACAAAGGGTATCTCGGACGAGGGCGGACTTTTTGTGCCCTGTGAGATTCCCGCCCTGGGACTCTCCGATATCGAGGCCATGATTCCCATGTCATACAGGGAGAGGGCGAAGAAGATTCTCTCACTCTACCTCACGGACTTCACTCCCGAGGAGATAGACTACTGTGTTGACGGAGCATATGCCGAGGGCAAGTTTGATTCTGAGAAGGTCGCTCCTCTCGTAAACTTAAAGGGTGAGGCGAATATCCTCGAACTCTTCAGGGGACCCACATGCGCCTTCAAGGACATGGCGCTTCAGCTTCTGCCTTATCTTCTGACGACTGCGTCAAAGCGCGCGGCACCGGACAAGGAGACAGTCATCCTCGTCGCGACTTCCGGTGACACCGGAAAGGCCGCGCTCGAGGGTTTCAAGGATGTGCCGCATACGCGCATACTCGTCTTTTATCCCGTTGAAGGCGTCAGCGCCATGCAGAAGCGCCAGATGCAGACACAGGAGGGCGCAAACGTCGGTGTCTGTGCCATAAAGGGTAACTTCGATGACGCCCAGACAGGTGTAAAGAAGATCTTCACGGACAAGGCCGTAGCGGCAAAACTCGCCGAGAACGGCATGATGTTCTCATCAGCAAACTCAATCAACTGGGGACGTCTCGTCCCGCAGGTGGTTTACTACTGCAGTGCATACTGCGATATGGTTGAACAGGGAAGGATTGCTCTCGGAGATCAGATAAATGTCGTTGTCCCGACGGGCAACTTCGGCAACATTCTCGCGGCTTACTACGCGAAACAGATGGGTATACCCATTAAGACCCTCATCTGTGCTTCCAACTCAAACAACGTACTTACTGATTTCCTGACCACCGGTACATATGACAGGAACCGTAAGTTCTACACCACGACATCTCCGTCGATGGACATTCTCATCTCCTCAAACCTTGAGAGACTTCTGTTCCATCTCTCGGTAAATGACGATGCAGAAATCCGCGAGTATATGGACTCGCTTTCAAAGACGGGTAAGTACACCGTTTCCGACGATATCTTCGAGGCCATAAGAGCAGACTTCAAGGCAGGCTTTGCTACTGAAGAGGAGGACGCCGCCGCGATAAAGGCGTCTTTCGACCTCGGCTACCTGCCTGACACCCATACGGCCGTTGCCATTGAGGTTTACAACAAACTCGCTGACGGCACACCTACGGTGATTGCCGCGACGGCGTCACCTTATAAATTCCCGAAAGCCGTACTTGCGGCGATTCTCGGCGAAGCGCCGCAGATAGACGAATTTGACATGAGTGACGAACTCTCAAAGGTTACCGGAACAAAGATCCCCGCGCCGCTCGCCGGCCTTCGCGACAGACAGGTGCGTTTTGACTCGGTATCCGAGATATCTGAAATGGAGCAGCGTGTATACGACATGCTCGGAATCTGACGAGGTTTTATAAATGGCTCTTTTCGCTATAGGCGATACACATCTGTCCTTCTCAACCTCAAAGCCGATGGATATCTTCGGCGGATGGCAGGACTATGTTGAGCGCCTTGAGAAAAACTGGACAAGGATTGTCGGACCGGATGACACCGTTGTCATACCGGGAGATATCTCATGGGCCATGAATCTCGAAGAGGCGAAGAAGGACCTTGAATTTCTGAATTCACTTCCCGGAAAAAAGATAATAGGGAAGGGAAATCACGACTACTGGTGGCCGACTATGGCCAAGATCGACGCTTTTGTAAAGGAAAATAACTTTACAACGCTGAACTTTTTGTACAATAACGCGTACGCCGCGGAGGGTGTGGCCGTCTGCGGCTCGCGAGGCTGGTTCTTTGACGACGAGTCGCCGCAGTCGGAACTTGTTATAAAGCGCGAATGCGGCCGCATTCGCACTTCCCTGGAAGCGGCGTCCGCCCTCGGGCTCCCGCCCGTCCTGTTCCTGCACTATCCGCCGATTACGCAGGACAGGATCTGCGAACCCATAATGGAGGTAATTACATCGTCCGGAGCAAAGCGGTGCTTTTATGCGCACCTTCACGGCAATGCGATTAACTATGCTTTTCGCGGTGACTATGAAGGCGTGAATTTCGACCTCGTATCGGCCGATTCGCTCGAGTTTGTACCGAAACTCATAGTCCCGTAAATTTTAGGTGGAAAAAACAGAATCATTCTGTTATAATTATTAGGCTTTTATATTGTATCAATTATATAGTTCCAAAAGGAGAGGCTTTAAAATGGCTTTAAATTCAGCAAAAGAGATTGAGACCAACGTCCATGAACTTGAGATAGGCGTTGACGCAAAAACCTGGGAGGACGCTATCGACCGGGCTTACGAGAAGAACAAGAAGAACCTTCAGCTCCCCGGCTTCCGCAAGGGTAAGGCTCCGAAGGCCATGATTTTCAAGCAGTACGGCAAAGAGGCCTTCTACAATGACGCAATAGACATCGTTTTCCCTGACGCTGTAGATGCAGCTGTAGAGGAAGCAGGTCTTGAACTCGTTGACCAGCCCTATGACGGTGCTGTCAAGGAGATAAACGAGAACGGCATTACCTTCACAATCAAGGTAACGGTCAAGCCCGATGTCAAAGTCGGCAAGTACAAGGGACTTAAAGTTTCCTGCTGCCCGTACGAGGTAAGCGATGAAGAGGTTGAGGCTCAGCTCAACATGATGCGCGAGCGTTCCGCCCGTTTTGTCGAGGTTGACCGCAAGGCCAAGGACGGCGACATGACAATCATCGACTTCTGCGGCACCGTTGACGGTGTTGAGTTTGAAGGCGGCAAGGCTGAGGAGTATGAGCTTGAACTCGGTTCCGGTTCCTTTATCCCGGGCTTTGAGGAGCAGGTTGTCGGCCATAAGGCAGGCGAGGAGTTCGATGTCAACGTAACCTTCCCCGAGGAGTATGTTGAGAATCTCGCAGGCAAAGATGCCGTATTTGCAATCAAACTTCACTCAGTAAAAGAGAAGGAACTCCCCGAGCTCGATGACGAGTTCGCAAAGGATGTCTCCGAATTCGATACACTTGACGAACTCAAGGCCGACACAAAGAAGAGCCTTGAGGAGCACAAGAAAGAGCACTCAGACCAGGAAGTTGAGGAAGGTCTTGCAACAGAGCTTGCAGCCATTGTTGAGGGTGATATTCCCGAAGTTATGTACGAGCACGAGATTGACGATGCCATCCAGAACTTCGCTTATCAGATTCAGCAGGCAGGCATGGACCCCGACACTTACCTTCAGTACACAGGCATGACAATCGAAGATCTCCGTGCCCAGTTCAGGGAGCGTGCAGAGACACAGGTCAAGTGCAGACTTGCTCTCGACAAGATAGCCGAGCTCGAAAAGGTTGAGGTAACCGAGGACGACATCAAGGCCCGCTACGACGAGATGGTCAAGATGTATGAGGTTGAGCTCTCAGTAGTCGAGAATGCTTTTCCGAAGGAGCAGATGGAGAAGGACCTCAAGGGCAAGAAGGCTCTTGATCTCGTAAAGGCCGCTGCCAAGATTACGGTTGAAGGCGAGCACGACCACGACCATGCCGAGAAGAAGGCACCGGCAAAGAAGGCTGCCCCGAAGAAAGCCCCTGCAAAGAAGTCGGCTGCCAAAAAGGAAGATAAAGAATAATCAACAGGCGACGGGGGCAACGCCTCACGTCGCCGTTTATTTTCACGGAGGTAAAAGATATGCCATTAGTACCTTATGTTATTGAACAGACCAACAGAGGCGAGCGTCAGTATGACATCTATTCCCGCCTTCTTGAGGACCGCATTATAGTTTTGTCCGACCAGGTAAATGACCAGACAGCGAGCCTTGTCGTAGCCCAGCTCCTCTACCTTGAGAGCCAGGATGCCGAGAAGGATATCAGCCTTTACATCAACAGCCCGGGCGGATCAATCTCATCCGGTTTCGCCATCTATGACACAATGAATTACATCAAGTGCGATGTATCGACCATCTGTGTCGGCATGGCTGCCTCGATGGGCGCTTTCCTGCTTTCTGCAGGCGCAAAGGGCAAGCGCTTCGCGCTTCCCAACTCAGAGATACTCATTCACCAGCCGCTCATCGGCGGTGAGCACGGTGTAACGGGTCAGGCGACCGAGATTAAAATCGTTGCCGACAACATTATCAAGACCCGTGAAAAGCTCAACAGAATTCTTGCCGAGAACACCGGCAAGTCAATTGATCAGGTTGCACTCGACACCGAGCGTGACAACTATATGACCGCTGAGGAGGCCCTTGAGTACGGCCTCATCGACAAGGTTATAACTAAGAGATAAGGGGTGTTGCCCTGTGGCAAAAACGAATGACCCGAAACAGATACGCTGCGCTTTCTGCGGCCGTACCCAGGATGAGGTCTATAAACTCATCGCCGGTCCGGGTGTCTACATCTGCGACGAGTGTGTTGAACTCTGCGCAGATGCCCTGACCGAGGACAGCGCGCCGAAGACGAAGGCCTCTATGCCTTCTACCGGAAAGCCCCTGCCGAAGCCGACCGAGATAAAAGCCGTACTCGATGAGTACGTAATCGGTCAGGAACAGGCGAAGGTGGCGCTTTCCGTCGCGGTTTACAATCACTATAAAAGAATCTTCTACGGCGACGAGGTCGGCGTGGAACTTCAGAAGAGCAACGTGCTCCTGCTCGGCCCTACGGGCGTGGGCAAGACCCTGCTCGCCCAGACACTCGCGCGTATGCTCGATGTCCCGTTCGCAATAGCTGATGCCACTACTCTCACTGAGGCCGGCTATGTCGGTGAAGACGTTGAGAATATTCTTCTCCGTCTCATCCAGGCTGCCGACTACGACGTTGAGCGTGCTGAACGCGGCATCATCTACGTCGACGAGATAGACAAGATAGGCAGGAAGTCCGAGAACCCCTCAATCACCCGTGACGTTTCGGGTGAGGGCGTTCAGCAGGCGCTTCTCAAAATACTTGAAGGCACCGTCTCCAACGTTCCGCCGCAGGGCGGCAGAAAGCACCCTCAGCAGGAGTTTATCCAGGTCAACACCAAGGATATCCTCTTTATCTGCGGCGGCGCTTTCGACGGCATAGAGAAAATCGTTGAGAAGCGCGTGGGCCAGGGCTCAATGGGCTTCGGTGCCGACATCAAGACAAAGAAGGAGATGGACCTCTCCGAGGCCATGTCCCTCGTTATTCCGCAGGACCTTGTAAAGTACGGACTCATTCCCGAAATCGTGGGCCGTATTCCGGTAATAACTGCACTCTCCGACCTTGATGAAGACGCTCTTGTACGCATTCTGAAGGAGCCCAAGAACTCACTTATCAAGCAGTATCAGGAGCTATTTAAGATGGACGGGGTGGAGCTCGAGTTCGAAGATGATGCTCTCGTCGCCATGGCGAAGCAGACACTCGAGAAGAAGACAGGTGCCCGCGGACTTCGCGGGGTCATGGAGAATATTCTCCAGCCGGTGATGTTTACATCGCCCTCCGACACCAAGGTTGAAAAGATAGTAATAACGAAGAAATGCGTTGACGGAGAAGAGGAACCGAAGGTTATTCGCAACGCGAATAAAAAGGCTCCCGAGCCGCTCCTTATCAAAGGCTCCGACGGCGGCTCCAGAAAACGCGCCTGAGGATTGATATGGAAGAAAACACGCAACTTGTACCTACCGTCGCTCTGCGCGGACTCGTTGTGTTTCCGGGCATGGTGCTCCACTTTGACGCGGGACGTGAAAAGTCCATAAACGCGGTGCGCGAGGCCATGGAGACCGGTGATGACCTTTTCCTGGTCGCACAGCGCGACACGGCAACGGAGGACCCGACGTTTGCGGATGTCTACAAGATGGGCGTCCTTGCCAAGGTCCGCCAGATAATAGGTATTCCCGAATCAAACAGTATAAGAGTAATAGTCGAAGGCATTTGTCGAGCCACCGTCAAGCGCGGCGTGGAGGACGACAAATGTCTTTACGCGCTTGTCGAGAGAAAGCCGGAGAAGGGGTTCGCGAAAAACCGCAAGGAGTACGCAGAAGCCCTTGTCCGCAAGACGAGAGAGATTTTCGACAGCTATGCGCGTTTTACTCCTAAGATGTCCCCGGATGTCATGCTCCGCGTCATCGCCGATGACAAGCCCGGAGCAATCGCCGACTACATCGCTTCCGTCATAGCCATACCATATACGGAAAAGCAGAAGATACTCGATGAGACTCATCCCATCACACGTCTTGAAAAGATGTGTGAGACCCTGACCTCCGAGATTCAGATGATGGAACTCGAGGACAAGATTGCCGCAAAGGTGGAGCAGGCTGTCGATGACAACCAGCGTGAGTACTACCTGCGCGAGCAGATAAGGGCTCTCTCCGAGGAACTCGACGGCACGGATTCGGCCGACGAGATAGAGGAGTACAAACAGAAGATAAACTCAATTGAGCATATAAGTTCCAAGTCCCGTGAGAAACTCCTCAAGGAGTGCTCCCGTCTCCAGAAGATGGGCAATGGCTCTCCCGCGGAGGCGACTGTCTCAAGAAACTATCTTGATACGGTAATTAATCTCCCCTGGGACAAGGAGACAAAGGATAAACTCGATCTCAAACACGCGAGAAAGGTCCTCGATGCGGACCACTACGGCCTCGATGCCGTAAAGGACCGCATAATCGAGCTCCTTGCCGTGCGCAGGCTCAATCCCGATATCAAGGGACAGATAATCTGTCTTGCAGGCCCTCCGGGCGTGGGCAAGACATCTATTGCCAAGTCCCTTGCAGATGCCATGGGCAGGAGCTATGCGCGCGTGTCGCTCGGCGGCATTCACGACGAGGCCGAAATACGCGGCCATCGCCGGACATACATAGGCTCAATGCCAGGCCGCGTCATGGCCGCGATAGCGGATGCGGGCACCCGCAATCCGCTCATCCTCTTTGACGAGATCGACAAGCTTGCCGCCGACATAAAAGGCGACCCCGCCTCGGCGATGCTTGAGGTTTTGGACCCTGAGCAGAACAAGGCATTTGTCGACCACTTCATAGAGATACCGTTTGACCTCTCAAACGTCCTGTTTATAACAACCGCGAACGATAAGGGCAATATTCCGACCCCTCTTCTCGACAGGATGGAAGTAATAGACCTTTACAGCTACACCGCTGAGGAGAAATTCCACATAGCGAAGAGACATCTGGTACCCAAGGCACTCGCAAGACACGGTATTGATAAGAAACAGCTCAAAATCTCAGATTCCGCCATAAACGAGCTCATTTCCTCATACACGAGGGAGGCCGGCGTGAGAAATCTTGAGCGTGAGATAAACAATATCTGCAGAAAGACCGCCCTTGAGATAGTCTCGAAAAAGGGTTATTCAACCACCGTTTACGCCAAGGACCTCAAAGACCTCCTCGGTGCTCCGAAGTACAAGGAGAAGGTAAAACTTAAGGACGAAGTAGGCGTCGTAAACGGCCTTGCATGGACTGCCGTAGGCGGTGAGATGCTCAAGGTCGAGACGGCCGTCATGCCCGGCAAGGGCAATGTCGAGCTCACCGGCTCGCTCGGCGACGTCATGAAGGAGTCCGCAAAGGCTGCTGTCAGCTTCCTCCGGGCAAATACGAAGAAGTACGGCATTGCGCCTGATTTCTATAAAGAGAACGATATTCACATTCATGTACCCGAGGGCGCCGTGCCGAAAGACGGACCGTCAGCGGGTGTGACGATGGCTACGTCACTTCTCTCCGCGCTGACGGGCAGAAAAGTAAACGGCCACGTCGCCATGACGGGCGAAATAAGCCTGACGGGCAACGTTATGCCCATAGGCGGCCTGAGGGAGAAGACGATGGCGGCCTACAAGGCAGGCATAAAGACCGTCGTTATCCCGAAGGAGAACATGCCCGACCTCGACGATGTCGTCGATGTTGTAAAGAAGAACATTGAGTTTGTCCCCGCGGCAAAACTTGACGATGTTTTCAAGGTGGCTCTTTTATGAACTACAACAACGTAAACTATGAACTCTCCGCAGGAAAGTTCGAACAGCTTCCGAAGTGTACGATGCCCGAGATAGTTTTCTCGGGCCGTTCCAATGTGGGCAAGTCGTCGCTGATAAATAAACTGCTTAACAGAAAAAATCTCGCCCGCGTGAGCTCACAGCCGGGCAAGACAATCACAATCAATTTCTATAAGGCGGATACGGCGAGACTTGTTGACCTGCCCGGATACGGCTACGCAAAGCACGGCTTTGACGAGCGCAACAGGTGGGGTCAGATGATAGAGCAGTACTTTCAGTCGGACCGCGATATAAGGCTTGTCGTACAACTTGTAGACATGCGTCACAAGCCGACACAGGACGATCTTGTAATGCTCGATTTCCTTTATCAGACGGGCACGCCTTTTATTGTCGCCCTGACTAAATCCGATAAACTCAACAAGACCGAGTATACTGCCAATCTCGCAATGCACGAAGAGACGCTGGCTGAGTTTGAACCCATAGCCATAGTGCCCTTTTCAGCTATAAAAGGTGAGGGTACGGACGATGTAAAAGCCCTCATAGATGAGGCGATATTGTCAAGATAACTAAAATCTCCGTACATCCTTGGGCACTTTAACACTTTACTATGTGATTATCTCGTGTTAAAGTGTTAAAGCGGAGGTGTTATTCATGGCCATGAAAGGCATAAATGACGAAAACATTAATTTCCTTTACGATTGTATACTTGAACTCAAGGATAAAGAGGAGGTCTCAAAGTTTTTTGAGGACCTCTGCACTGTAAATGAACTCAAGTCTCTCTCCCAGAGACTTGTAGTGGCAAAAATGCTCACACAGCACTGTGTCTATTCCGACATAGTCGCAAAGACCGGAGCTTCAACGGCCACAATTTCACGCGTCAACCGTTCACTTGCATACGGAGCGGGCGGATATGACGACATATTTGAAAGACTTGATAAGAAGGCAAAGAAATAATGAGCAGGGTTGTACGAATGATTTCGGTCTCCGGAGAATTGACGGTAATCGCCATCGATTCCACCGACATTGTCCGTGAGGCACACAGAATTCACAATACAACCAATGTATGTTCGGCCGCTCTGGGACGTCTGCTGACCGCAGCGTCACTCATGGGAGCCACCTTAAAGGGCGAGGATAACTCCGTTACCCTGCGCCTCAACGGTGACGGACCGGCCGGCGTCGTGATTGCCGTATCAGACTTTGAGGGAAACGTGCGTGGGTATATTTCTGACCCACGCGTTTCTTTGCCCTTGAACGGACACGGCAAACTGGACGTCGCCGGCGCAGTGGGCAGGACCGGAAGCCTCACCGTAATGAAGGATCTCGGTCTGAAGGAGCCATACGTTGGTCAGGTACCTATAGTCTCCGGCGAAATCGCCGAAGACCTGACCAGCTATTTCGCGATCTCCGAGCAGCTGCCCTCGGTCTGCGCCCTCGGCGTGCTCTGCGCACCTCAGACCGAAGAGATAATAACGGCGGGAGGCTTCATCATACAGCTCCTGCCCACGGCCACTGACGAGACCATCGACATGGTCGAACGGGGCCTCTCTGACCTTCCGGCTGTCACGACCATGCTGACCGATGGTCTCTCACCTGAAGAGATCTGCAGAAAAGCTCTTCCGGACTTTGAACTCGAGCTTCTCGATGAGTCCGAAACGGCCTATCGCTGCAACTGTTCGAAGCAGCGCGTCGAGAAGGCCCTCCTCAGTATGGGCACTGAGGAACTGACAGGTCTTCTCGATGATGAAAAGACAGAGGTATCCTGTCATTTCTGCGATAAAAAATACACTTTCACGAGGTCCGATATCGAACAGCTTTTAAGGTCCTCAAAGGCTTAAAAAATTGTCAAAAATTGCTTGACATATCTATATTATTGTTGTATATTATACAAGCCGCGAATACGTGGTATTTGGTGCGGGAGCATAGCTCAGCTGGGAGAGCATCTGCCTTACAAGCAGAGGGTCACAGGTTCGAGCCCTGTTGTTCCCACCACCCTTATAAATGGCGAGGGAAAATGGCCCGGTAGTTCAGCTGGTTAGAACGCTAGCCTGTCACGCTAGAGGTCGACGGTTCGAGCCCGTTCCGGGTCGCCATTTTTTTTTAGCTGTGGTTCTGTAGCTCAGTTGGTAGAGCAGTGGACTGAAAATCCACGTGTCGTTGGTTCGATTCCGACCGGAACCACCATAAATGCGGATTTAGCTCATCTGGTAGAGCGCCACCTTGCCAAGGTGGAGGTAGCGGGTTCGAGCCCCGTAATCCGCTCCATTTTTTTATAAGGCACCATAGCCAAGTGGTAAGGCAGAGGTCTGCAAAACCTTTATGCCCCAGTTCAAATCTGGGTGGTGCCTCCAAGGACAGAGAGAAGGTAACTTCTCTCTGTTTTTTGTTGTTTTTTTATCAATTATTGCGGTCATATATTCAGTTAATATATAATAGTCGTGTTGTAATTTTTTCAACAGGGGGAATTAAAATGAGTAAGTATCCTGTAGTGCTTCTTCACGGTATGTTCGGATACGGACAGCAGGAGATAACCGAAAAAGTACTTCCTTATTACGGACTTTGGAATGTACACATCAGAAAGATGTTCGAAAAGGAAGGCGTGCGTTGTGTTGCACCGTCACTCGGACCGTATACAAGCGCATGGAACAGGGCCTGTGAGGCCTATGCGCAGCTTGTAGGCGGCAGAGTCGACTACGGTAAGGTTCACTCCGAGAAATTCGGCTGTGAGCGCTATGGCCGCACATATAAGGCCCTCCTTCCCGAATGGGGTACAAAGGACGCCAACGGCGACATCATAAAGGTCAACTTCATCGGACACAGTTTCGGCGGCGTTACTGCCCGTCTTCTGACTCAGCTCCTCATAGACGGTTCTGAGGAAGAGAGAAACGGCACACCCGAGAACGAGCTCTCACCGCTTTTCAAGGGCGGCAACAAGAACCTCGTTCACTCAATCACCACACTCGCTTCTCCTCACAACGGCGCAACATGCACCGAGAAGAGAACGGGTAAGGTCATGACCGAGATCGTAGTCAAGATCTGCCAGCTCTTCAGTATAATTGACGCCACGCCGCTCAGGAGCATATATGACCTCAGACTTGACCAGTATGGTATCACCAAGGAAAAGATTCCGTTTATCAGAATCTACAACATGTCAAAGCAGACGGAACTTATCCGCAAGTACTTATTTGAGAACAAGGACAACATTATCTATGACCTCACCTTCAAGGGTGCAAAGGAACTCAACGATAAGATTCCGACCAGGGACAATATCTACTACTTCTCATTCAGAGGACAGAGAACGGTTCCCGCTCTCCACGGCCTTGTACAGATTCCGGGACCCAAGTCTTTCCCGCTTCTCAACATCCTCGGCTTCTTCATGGGTATAAACGTAACGGGTATGCCCAACAGAAAGTGGCTTGCAAATGACCTTGTCATCAATACTGAGTCAGGCATTGCTCCCGACAACGCACCCAAGGTTGACTTTGAAACCGTTTCGGAGTACAAGCCCGGTATCTGGCACGTAATGCCGCTTGAGATCAAGGACCACATGTCCTTCCTCGGCTGGAAAGAGACCAAGGAAGACTTCAGAAACTACTATCAGACAATGTATGACAGGCTCTCAAGCCTTCCTACAATTGACAAGTAATATGGACTGTGAAAATTGCTTAAACTATGAGTACGACGAGGAGATGGAAGACTACGTCTGCTCCGTCAATATGGACGAGGACGAGTATATACGCTTCCTACACGAGAAGAAGTGTCCATACTTCCG